>Ga0209755_10000016_pt1 | contig 269885 bp, 231 predicted proteins | sample TergutCo191P1_FD_187301 | JGI IMG/M metagenome (GOLD analysis project Ga0209755, IMG submission 187301) | Cornitermes sp. P1 segment gut microbial communities from Petit-Saut dam, French Guiana - Co191P1 (SPAdes) (version 2) | ecosystem: Host-associated > Arthropoda: Insects > Digestive...
CTCACTTTTCGATAGAGATGGCATGGAATCCGAGATTTTAGTCGGTATGGTCTGCGATGCAAGGGTGATAACTCGTACACAGAGGATAATTTTTTGGGTGCTTGAAAGACTCAACTTTTGGGATTAGCGGAGGGAGTTAATGAAAATATCAAAAAGGCACATACTGCCCATAATTGTACTCGCCCTAGTGTTCGCCATTATGACTCCTCTTGTAATTGGTGCAGTTGGACATTATGCAATCAATGTGGGATATGGGGAAGATTGTCGAGATGAATTATCTGAATATTTCGAATCTGAAGCCGATTTAATGTACGATGAAACCTTTTTAGAGCAAAGTGTAAATGAAGAAACACCGGCAATACAGCTCGGGCAGGTTGATGTAAGTGAAAGATTTATGTTCCAAATAGAATATTATAATGTGGTTGCTTTAAGACTTCAAAAAGAGTTACTACGCCGAAATATTGCTCTTGCACAGAGGCAACTTGAAGTTGAGCATGTGCGTTTTAATTTAGGTGAAACTACACAGTCAAATGTAGATTTGGCAAATGTGCAGTTGCAAGCTTTTGTAGCGCAACTTGAACTTGTATATGAATCCTTCTCGCTCAGAGCTGAAATTGTTGACAGAAAGAGGGGCTTGCCCGGCTTTGAGTTTATTGGTGACTATTCTCTTCCGAATATTTCGACTCCAAATGTGACCGATTTGAACACGCTAATATCGAATTTACTCAGTGGTGATATCATGCCCGAGATGGCAACGCAAATTGAAATGACTGCAACTGCTCAATGGATTGCATATTTAGACGCTAAGATGCAATATGATTTAGCAGCGACAATGCGCCCGATACTTATGGTGAGACTTGACTTGATAGCCGAACTATATGCCTTGGGTGAGATAAGCTATATTGAAAAACTTGCGCATGAACTTGAAGTTTACGAGGAACTGTTCAGTGCTGATATGGCTACAATAACTCTAGCTATCGCAATTGCAGAGTTGAATGTTTTGCTAGAGCAAATGTAACTGTTCACTGGATTCTGCGACTACGCGCAGAATGACAAGTGTGTTAAATAGTCACGAACCAATAAATAAAAAGTAAACAGAATTCCACCGGACTAAGCAGAGGTATGGCAGTTTGCGGAGTCTTTTTTGCGAGAGCAGCGGTGTAGATCCCGATGGCTCGCAAAAAAGCGTAGCAAATTGCCATGCCTCTGCGACAATAAGCGGCAGAGCAAACAGTAACTTTCCTCAATAAGCGAAAAGAATTTGCAAATTTAAGCGTTTTAGGTTATAATTGTTTGGCAATATTTCTTTATAAAGGATATTTTTCCATGATTGAAGCCATAAGAGATATATTTGACCAAGTTCATGCCCTTGTTATGACGCTCAGCGGCACTTTGAGAGTCTGGGATGTTATTGATATACTCATAATTGCATTTCTGATATACAGCACACTCACATTCATGCAAAAAACAAGCGCAAGCAGTGTTATAAAAGGTCTGCTGGTTATTCTTGGACTTGCATGGATTTCAGGTTTTTTCAACATGAATATCTTATCATATCTGCTGCGACAAGTATTGCAGATGGGTATTATAGTCGTTGTAATACTGTTTCAACCTGAAATACGAAAACTCATGGAACGCATGGGAACAACAAGGCTTATTTCAATTTTTCGCATACGGCGCAAATACGAAAACCTCGAAAGAGCTATCCAGAAGATTGTCACCGCAACCACTGCAATGGCAAAAATTGAAACAGGGGCGATAATTGCCATAGAGCGACAAGTCGGACTCAACGACTTTGCAGTCACAGGAGTTGAGGTAGATGCGGCAATCTCGCCTGAACTGATTCAAAACATATTTTATGAAAACTCACCACTCCATGACGGAGCACTCATTGTACGTGAAGACAGACTACTATCAGCGGCATGTATGCTCCCGCTCTCAACGAACTATGCACTCGGAAAAGACCTGGGCATGAGACACCGTGCGGCAGTTGGACTCAGCGAACGAAGTGACGCCGTTATCGTAATAGTCTCGGAGCAAACCGGCACAATTTCTGTTGCCATTGATGGTATGTTAAAGCGTAGCCTTACTGCAGACACACTTGAAAAACTCTTAAAAGCAGAACTACTCAAAATAGACGATAAAAAGAAAGATAAGAAGAAGCGTAAATCTAAGGAAAAGTCAAATGCTTAAAGAAATACTCAAAAAATTACCTTCCAGAATTTTTTATATTTTGTTTGCCCTCGTTGTTTCGGTAGCACTTTGGATGTATATCGAAATCACTGAAAATGAGGAGCAAACATTTAATGTCTCCAATATCGATATTAACTTTACAAATGAAGATATCCTGCGGGATAGAGGATGGGTACCGGTTATTCAGACTGAGAATCTGACCCTCACATTTCAAGCATCAAGAGCAGATATGGCGAGATTAACGGCATCAGGAGCACTCTCTGTTGATGTAAACCTCGCAAACGTTCAGCGCACAGGTGAGGTTCAACTCGACTACACCATCAACTGGCCACCGTTTGTAAACCAAAACGCAGTAACTGTTGCACGTCGTGCGCCAATGCTTATATCACTGCACATTGACAGAGAAGTTGAAGTACAAATTCCTGTAGTTGTCACATACACAGGTGGTACGGCAAATGAAGACCTCGTTGCAGAAGAGCCGCAGTTTGAGCCGCAATTTATTACAGTGCGTGGTTCTGAAGAAGTAGTTTCGAGAATAAACACAGCTTATGTTCCCGTTCTCAGGGAGAGCCTGTCCAGCACTATTACTGAAGATTTTGAGTTTCTTCTCATTGATGATTATGGTGAAGAACTGGAAGAAAACCTTTTCGATTCTATGATTTTGAGTCATTACACTGTACGTGTCACAATCCCCATCAGAGAAATGATGCTGGTGCCTTTGCACGTTGAACTATTTCACGGCTCTACCACCACTGAATTAAATACAAATAGGGTAATTGATCCTTCACATGTCCTCGTATCGGCTGACCCGGAGATCATCAGAGAACTCAATGCGTTTACGCTCTCAGCCATTGACATGACAACTTTTGGAACAAGCACAACTCTGCAATTTCCTATAATTATACCACCGGACATCGGGATAGAAAACATATCCGGCTATACATCTGCAACAGTGTATATTACGGTAGTGGGTTTGGATATAGCGTATCGCAATACATCAATTATACACGTCAGCCAACCTCCACCGGGGTTCGAGGCAAATGTACTGACTCAGGCTCTGCTCATAACCCTGCGAGGTCATGCCGATGATTTGGCACAAATAGGTTCTGAAAACATTCGAGTGTTTGCAGATATAAGTGAACTTGGTCAAGGTACATCAACTGTAGCGGCGACAATATTTATAGACGGTATTGATGCACCTGTTGACGTGATAGGTTCATACAATATTACAGTCACAATATCTCCTGAAGCCTCTGATTAGTGTAGCGCAAATGAAAGGATTATCCACTTAATTATGATAAAAAGCATGACCGGTTACGGCGGGGCAAAAGGTGTTTCGGGTAACATAGATATCGGGGTAGAAATCAAAAGTGTCAACAGCAGGCATCTTGATGTCTCTGTAAAAATTCCAAGAATGTTCATATCACTGGAAGAATCATTAAAGGCTATTGTTCAAAAGTATATTTCACGCGGTAAAGTTGATGTGTTTGTTTCAATCGACAGCTCCGCATCCGACGACATTGAGATTAAAGTCAACCACTCGCTTGCAAAAGCGTATGTTGATGCTGTAAAGTCAATTGCTGTGGACAACCGTATTATAAATTCATGGGGCACTTATCAGCTTGGGACTGCACTTGATATTGCTAAATTTCCTGATGTTTTACAAGCGGCTAAGCGTGAAATAGATAAAGACAAATTTCTCGTTGATATCAGCGAAATATTAGAAACTGCTCTGACAGAATTTGATGCAATGCGAACTCGTGAGGGTGAAAAACTTAAGACCGACATGTCTGAACGGCTAAGTGAAATTGAAAGACTAACAGGTCTTGTCGAGGAGATTTCTCCACGCAGTGTGGCAACCTACAGAGCAAAACTCGAAACGAGACTAAACGAAGTTTTACAATCTACAGATATTGATGAAGCACGCATTTTAACAGAGGCGGCGATTTTTGCAGACCGTGTCTCTGTGAGCGAGGAAGTTGTGAGACTGCGCAGTCACATTTCAATGCTACACTCATTTCTCTCAGCCACGGAGCCTGTAGGCAGGAAGATTGACTTTTTACTTCAAGAGTTTAACAGGGAATCCAACACAATAGGTTCAAAAGGTAACGATGCGGAGATGTCAAAAGTTACTGTTGATTTAAAAGCGGAGATAGAGAAGATTCGTGAGCAAGCACAGAATGTTGAATAAAGAAGTTAGTTTGAAAGTATTCAAACTAACGAGGCTATGTGCCACTCGCTCCCCTTACGGGGAACCGCGAGATGATGCACAAAATGACAATTCCTTTTCATGGTTGTTTTGTGACTTAAAGATTTTCGAAAGGAATGGTCATTAATATGAAATTAGTAAACATAGGTTTTGGGAATATTGTGTCCGCAGGGCGGATTGTGGCTATTGTCAGCCCTGAATCTGCGCCTATAAAGAGGATTATTTCTGATGCACGAGAGAAAAGTATGCTCATTGATGCAACTTTCGGGCGGCGCACACGAGCCGTAATTGTCATAGACAATGGTTTTTTACTGTTATCGGCTCTGCAACCTGAGACGGTTGCGGCGAGATTTCAAGCCACAGATAAACAATCTGACACAGAAAACGAGTTGAGGGTTACAGATGAGTGATAATAAAAAAGGGAATCTCGTTGTAATATCAGGTCCTTCAGGTACAGGAAAGGACACTGTTGTAAGCCGGCTTCTTCAAAAGCGGCCTGAACTTTTATTTTCAGTATCGGCGACAACCAGAGCGCCAAGGCCGGGCGAAAAAGACGGCGTGGACTATACTTTTCTATCACGCGAATGTTTCTTAGATATGATTTCCGAGGATAAATTTTTAGAATATGCCGAGTATGTGGGGAATTACTATGGAACTCCCATTAAGCCAATCCTTGATAGCATCGAAGCAGGGAATACAATAATACTCGTAATAGAAGTACAGGGCGCAAAGCAGGTTATGGAGAAAATTCCCGATGCAATCACGATTTTCATAGTTGCTCCGAGCATGGATGAGCTTGAACGGCGGCTCCGTGGCAGGGGTACAGATACAGAGGAAAAACTCAAAGCCAGATTACAGCGCACAAGCGAGGAAATTAAAGAGAAACATCACTATACGCATGTAGTTGTAAACGATGAAGTTTCTCGTGCTGTAGATGAAATTTTATCTAAAATATAATCAAATAACTGTTCGGTACCCCCGCAGATGATGGGCAATTTACCCTGATTTTTCGGGAGCCATCGGGATCTACACCGCTGTTCTCCCGAAAAACCGGTGCAAACTGCCCATCATCAAATCATATTAAACAAAACCGAAAGGACAAAAAACAATATGCTCTACCCATCACTTCAAAGTATGCTAAAACACGTAAACAGTCGCTACTTGCTCGTAAATATCATTGCAAAACGGGCGAGGGATATTTCTACCCAAAACAGTGGTTATGGCGAATACGGCGCGGATTTTGACAAGCCGGTCTCGCAAGCCATTGAAGAAATCGCCGCAGGAGAGCTCAGAGTCGCTGTTCCCGACGATTTATAATACCCCATGAGTCTTATCGCAAAAATTGCGGTTTCTGCCGCAACATTTCATATCGACCGACCTTATGACTATCTTGTCCCGGCGGAGCTAACCGAAAAGATTGCTCCGGGTACAAGAGTTCTTGCTCCTTTTGGCAGAGGAAATAAGCCGGTCGAAGGCGTAGTATTGTCCATCGCAAAAGAAAGCTCTTTTAATAGGCTCAAACATTTAGATTCTGTACTGGATTGTGAGCCTATTTATTCTGAGGAGAATTTGCGGCTTGCGCTGTGGATGAGCGATAGATTTTTTTGCACAGTTTATGACGCACTGAGGGTTATGCTCCCTGCCAAAGTAGATTTTAAGCGAGAGCCAAAAAGCAGAGAGATAAAAAAATACCCCGAGCTTGACACAAAACTCAGCTCGGAGCAAACTAAAGTTTTCGATGGAATTTTACCGCTCGTAAATTCGGATAAACCCCATGCGGCTCTGCTCTACGGAGTCACGGGCAGTGGTAAGACCATTGTCTACATAAAGCTGATAGAGGCGGCACTTTTCAAAGGGAAAACCGCTATTGTGCTTGTGCCTGAGATTGCATTAACTCCTCAGACAGTTTTTATATTTCAGTCTCATTTTGGAGATGATGTTGCAGTTTTACATAGTGCACTAGGCGCAGGCGAAAAGTTTAACGAGTGGAGAAGAATTCGAGACGGCAAAGTGCGCGTAGTAGTAGGCACCCGCTCCGCTGTTTTTGCACCACTTAGCAATATAGGGCTGATTGTAATTGACGAGGAGCAGGAGCACACATATAAGTCTGACAGCAGTCCCAGATATCATGCGCGAGAAATCGCCAAATATAGAATCACCCGTTCAAGAGGCACATTACTGCTTGCGTCTGCCACTCCTTCGATTGAGAGTATGTATGCGGCGAAAACAGGGAAGTACAGTCTCTTTCGCTTAGAGGGAAGGTTTAATGAGCAAAATCTGCCCCACGTTAACATAGTTGATTTAAAAGAAGAACTCAAAGAGGGCAATGGTGGCAGTATAAGTTCAAAACTCAGGGAAGAACTTCAGATAAACATAGATAACGGCGAGCAGAGTATCTTGTTTTTAAACAGGCGCGGGTCAAATCCTGTCGTCACTTGCGGTGAATGTGGGTATACATACAAGTGCCGTGATTGCAGTGTGTCTATGACTTTTCACGTATCGAACCGTCGTCTTTTATGCCACTACTGCGGTTTTTCAATTCCTGAGCCAAACACTTGTCCTGACTGTAGCGGTAAGCTAAAGTTTATAGGAGCCGGTACTCAAAAGGTCGAAAGCGAGCTTTTAGAAATTTTTCCCGATATCAAAATCATAAGAATGGATGCAGATACGACATCCCGCAAGGATTCGCATGATAGATTACTCTCTGAGTTTCGCAAGAAAAAAGCTGAGATTTTGCTTGGAACTCAAATGGTGACCAAAGGACTCGATTTTGAAAATGTCACTTTAGTTGGCGTAGTTAGTGCCGATATGTCTCTTTACATGAGTGATTATCGTGCCGGTGAAAAGACTTTTTCGCTTATAACTCAAGTTGTTGGGCGCTCGGGTCGTGGGGAGAAACCGGGGAGAGCTGTGATTCAGACTTTTACGCCTGAAAACAGAGTTATAACACTCGCTTCAAAGCAGGATTATGATGGGTTTTACGAGAGTGAAATCGAGCTTCGTAAGGCGTTGGGAAGCCCGCCCGTAAGCGACTTAATCGGGCTGAGTGTCACGGGTGCAGATGAAAACAATGTCATAGCGGCATGTGCCAAGCTGAGGCAAGCTCTGGCGGGGTATCTTAGAGGTGAAAGTAATGTCAAGATTTTAGGACCCGCACCTGCAATTGTTTCAAAGATTAAGAAGAAATACAGGTATAAGCTCATTGTGAGCTGTATAAATTCTAAAAATATCCGCGAGACTATTGCGCATATTATTAGGGCGTTTTCGAAGGATAAGGATATAAAAGGCGTCACGGTCTATGCGGATGTGGATATTGGAGACTGATAATTTATGGTGGTTCTTGTGTTATACATTCGCTTATCGTGCGGGAGAATCCACAGATACATATTTTTGATTTCTGCTGTTTGGTCTGTCAGGCAATGTCATTTTAAGTTTTTCTGCATCAAGCAGAGGTTGCAGATGGTGTTTCGTAAAGCTCCTAATATCTTTATAGCCGCAATGTGCGACAATATCTGTTTTTGAGCGTGGAGTGTCGCAGTAAGATAGGATTTTTTCCATAAGATCACTACTTGTGTTATCTTGTGTGTTATCTTGTGTGTTATCTTGTGTGTTATCTTGTTCGGTGCCGCTATTTGCAATGTAATTAACGTTCTTAAGAACTACATGAAATGTTGTCAGCGTAGAGTGGAACTCAGGCGCATAATAATCTGAATACCCGTGCAGATATGACGTTTCTGTGCGTATTATTCCAATGCCACTACCTTTACGCTCCACATAATCTAATCGCTGAAACATATCTGCGATAATCGGATTTCGGCGTTTTGATGGAATATTATCGAGATTTCGCTCTTGAATTAATGTTCCGTCCGGCATACCGCCCGGAGAATACACCTCTAAACGGTCATCATACATATCTATATGAACCTCGCTTCCTATTACAGACCAATCTCTGTGCATCAAAGCATTGCATAAAATTTCAAAAACTGCTCGATTTGAATAGTCAGGTTTATTTACTCTATGGTCCGCCATTTTTCTCCAACGAACCTTCGAATTGAGCCGAATAAAGTTGTGACTGTCTTTCAGCAATGAGACAAGATCTCCTTCAAACTCCTCAGAATCGATTGCATCGTCGCCTATAGAACCTTTATATAACCCATTCCACCGAGTGCAGAACACCCTTGCTTGAAGCAATGGACATTTGTCTGCAAAAAGTAATCCTGCATTTGTCAAAATGCCACTCATTTCGCAAAGACCAAATGAAATGTATTCTTTTAATGTAATATTGCTTTTTGTGGTTTGCTTGTATGCGGCTTCAAAAAAAGAAAAAGACAAATCGGAGTGGTTGTACTTTGTGGGCAAGGAGTCAAATGAGATGTTTTTTCCTTTTAACACAAGTTCTCTTAGTCGGTTGGCATCAGCGGGCACACTCCTGTTTCCGATACGAATATATGCTGTAATTGAGCCGTCACCTTGATAAAAATAAGGTGTTGTATCACCGGCAGAAACCTTCACGGCAATGACATCCTTACCTTCTAGCTTATGCGCTGTTAGAACGAAAAAAGGAAGCGGTGTAATACGCACATGAATCAACTCGCTAATTTTTTCAGCATCATACTGAACGTTCTCAAGTCCTTTTATATTTTTACTATCGTCAATACCAAAAAACAGTGTTCCGCCTGCGGTATTGGCAAAAGCACTTATTGTCTTAAGCCAATCTTTAGGTTTCTTCACTTCAAGAGCAACTTTTACGTCATACTCAGTTGTCTCAGCTATCAATATTTCTTCCAATGAATTCATTTTGGTATACCTACTTTTTTCCGTATCTCGCGAAAACGCAAGATGTCTCGTCTGTGTCTTTGCCATTGAAACCGCTTTACCAGTCTTATTCTGAAATCAGTCCACAACTTGTGGGCTGATTGTGCGCTACTCCGTGGGGGCATCACTGTTACATAATTGACAAGTGTATAAGCGAGCGATATTGTGCTGCCTCGCTAGTTTTGGACTTTCCCAACAAACATATCCGCGAGACTATTGCGCATATTATTAGGGAGTTTTCGAAGGATAAGGATGTAAAGGGCGTTACTGTTTATGCGGATGTGGATATTGGAGACTGATAATTTATGGTGATTCTTGTGTTATACATTCTCAAAATTATATGCTTGTAATCCTTTTAATTTTGTGTTAGTATCAACTTTGGTAGACCACATAAAAGTGGTCGCAGCGTCCGAGAAGTGTTGGAGCACGACTCGGCGAATGTAGGGAACATCTTAAACCAATGCCTACAAACACGGATTTCTCCGTCGCCACAACTTGATTAGTATATCTGTTTTTTCAGATATTTTCAAGTTTTAGTTGTCGGTTATTCGTGGCAAACGCTAATTTTGGCGCAGTAGGTAAGGCAATTTGCCCCCTCTGCGCCCATTTTGTGTGGTCCTACACAAAAAATCATGATGTTTTAAGTATGCATGCAGCATCCTTACCGTCTCACGACACTCCTAGATAACGTAACGGAACTATGATTGTAAATATCCATATCCCATGTGAGCCGCAAAATATCGCTAATACGCAGAGCGGTGTGCAGGGATATGACAATAAGAACATGATTTCGAATCTTCCCGAGTTTCAGATAATATGCGGTAAGTTCATGTAGCTGCTCTTGCTGCGAATAGGTTGAGTAGTTGCCATAATAGAGTTCCTGCTCGTGCAACAAATTAACCCTATGCTTGCGAGAAAAAACGTTTCCGACAATAGCTAAAACGATGCGGTATCATAATTTTATCAAAAGAAGAGGAGGACTTTTCAAATGTCAAGGATTTACTAAAAAGAGCAGAGCAGGGAGACTCAGAGGCACATTAGATTTAGGCGTAGAAAAACTCGATAAGGGGGTGAAGACCATGGCACAGGGAGTATGTCCGCATTTAGACTCCGTACAATGCTGCAAACTCACAGGCACATACCAAGAAGGATACCAGTTGCAAACTTATTGCCTATCGCAAAATGGCGAATGGCTGAAATGTGCAAACTACGAAGCCCATGCGAAATAACTAATACACACTAGCAATATTATATAAGCTGTGAGAGTATCGGATGGAACCACGCTGAAGCTACATATTGCTCAGCAAAAAAACAGAAAATAATCTGTTTCAATTAAAGGTCTCTAGAACTTGTATATTCAAGGCTTTCGTAATAAATCATCAATCGTAATTTTAAAGAAACAGATAATGAAATATTGCGAAATACTGCGAGAAAGAGAGCATGAGAGAGCTAAACTAACTAATTTAGAAGAGGAGAAGCACAAATGAAAAATTTTTGGAATAAGATTAGAGAAGTAATCAAGGGACTCTGTAGCACCTGTTACAACAATGGCACCCGTGGATGCACTTGGTACGGGCATGATAAACCACCAGAAACGATGGGTTGTGGTAGATGGGATGGACCGAGCAGTTGATAATTAAGGTGGTAAACCCACATTGCCCACTGAAATAGGTGAGGCGAACAAAATTAAAAGGAGGAAAATGTCATGTCATTTAAGGAACGTTCACAAGCTGCAATGAGCAATTTAAGTAATGAAATAGAGCAGCACGAGAGAGCAAAAGAAAAAGCAGAGAAGGAGCCGTGCCGTTGTGGTGCTAAAGCTTGGTCTAGCGGTGGAGGCCCTTACGTCATAAAATGTGACGCATGCGGTGAAAAAAAACACTATACTTAAACTGTGCAAAAATTCCATGAAGCAGGAAAGAAAGGATAAGGGGGAGAGGTTGTGTCGAACAATAGCTTAGGCGATAGGCGATATTATCGCACACGCCTTACCCCACTGCAAAAGTCCATCTACAAAACTATTTTAGCGGGGCTTAAGTCTCATACGGTACGGACTAAAGTCCCCGCACAACCCATCAACGAAATATCTCGGATATTCACTTTTGTGTTATTAGATAACCCGCTGATATTCTTCACTGCTGCTCCACCATTCAACTACATTAGTATGCCCGGACGAAAAAGCGAAGTTCTACCAAACTACAAATTCGTAAAACAGATAGCCAAGCAATATAGTGACGAGGTTAATCTATATCTGCAACGATTCGACTCATTCAAAGTAAAACCTGATGTAGAGAAAGTGCAGATAGTTCACGATTATTGTCTTGAACATTTTAGCTATGATCACGGTGCCGGGGAACACGCTCATTCCATCTTAGGTCCGATTCTTCACCGGACTGCGGTTTGCGAGGGAATTGCAAAATTCTTAAAGCTTGCGTTAGATTACTTAGATGTCAAGAATCTTATTGTCACAGGGAAAGCAAAAGACCCTGCCGGTGGTAAAAGTGAAAATCACGCTTGGAACATAGTGAAATTGGACGGAAAGACTTACCATGTGGATGTGACCTTCGATATGACACTATCAGTCGGGGAAAAGCGTTACGACTACTTTTGCCTTTGCGATGAGGACATAAAAAAAGACCATATCATAACAGGCAATGTGCCCACGTGTACAACGAAAGGCGAGGACTATTATTCGAAAAATTTTCTCGTGGCACGTAGCCCGATGGAACTTAAGGACATCATAGGAAAGAATTTACGACAAAATAAGCAAAGAATCGTTATTAAGGCTATAGGGAAAGGCGAGCCTGAGAGCCTGCAAAATAAAATTGTTCAAATTGCAGTAAATCAGCATATTAATGTACATAATCGAAGCGTGGCAATAGAATGCAATGCCAACATAGAGCAAATGGTTTTTGAAGTAAATTTCAAATAAAGGTTAAGAATATGCCAGATATAACATTTTCACAAGGCAAGCAAATCAAAACTACAGGAGGGCAAACTCTTTCTGTCACTCGTTGGCTGGGTGGTGGTGGGCAGGGTGATGTCTACGAAGTCGATGTTGGCGGTAAGCCCATGGCACTCAAATGGTACAAAAAAAGTGCTTTGAAAGAGGCTGATAGTTTTCGCAAGAACATAGAGAAGAATATCAATGATGGCGCACCGTCTGATGTGTTTTTATGGCCAGAAGCGTTGACTGAGGAATTAGATGGCACATTTGGATATATTATGAAACTACGCCCGAATGAATATGCGGATTTTTCAAAGTTCTTAAAAGCAAAAGTGCGATTTAAGGATAGTCAAACTGCTATCCGAGCCTCTCTTAAAATGGTAAATGCGTTTAAGTTGCTTCATAACAGAGGGTGCAGCTATCAAGATTTCAATGATGGGAACTTTTTCATAAACCCCAGTACAGGAGATGTGCTCATCTGTGACAACGATAATGTAGCAGAATATGGTGCAAGCTTCGGAATCGCAGGAAAACCTGGCTATGTTGCACCGGAAATTGTTCTAGGGGAGAAAAAACCCAGCGTCCATACAGATAGGTTTTCGCTTGCGGTTATGCTTTTTTTGACTCTTGTGATGTCACGTCCGTTTGAAGGGCAAATGACAAGAGTTCCCTGCCTCACCGAATCACACGAAAGAAAGTTTTTCGGGGAAGACCCTGTTTTTATCTTCCACCCCACAGATGGCAGGAATCGTCCAGCACGAGGATTGGATAATAATGCATTAAACTTATGGCCGTTATTGCCAGATTATATACAAGATGCCTTTGTGAAAACATTTACTGATGGAGTGAAAGACATGGGCAGGAATGAGGATCAACGCCGTATAACAGAGACACAGTGGGAGAAACTTCTGACACGCCTACGCGACGAAACAGTAATATGCTCTTCGTGTGGATGGGAAACAGTTTATCCGACAGACGGCACTGAGCCTGTGTGCCTTAACTCAAAATGTGCAATTAAGTTATCATCCCTGCTTTTGTTGGACACAAAAGTTTCAAAAATAGTAATTTACCCCGGAATGAAAATCTATGGGAATCATATGGGCAAAATTGATGATTTCGACATTGTTTTTGGAGAGGTAGTTGTTAATAAGAAGAACCCTAATCTGTGGGGTATAAAGAATTTGTCTGACCTCACATGGCAAGAACTGACACCGGACGGCAAGACAAAGGCAATCGAAAACGGCAACGCAGTACGAGCATTAGCAGGTATAAAGATTTCTTTTGGAAACGGCATTGATGCCGAAATCATGAAGTAAGGAGAGTGCAAAATGGGAAGATATGACAGTATAGAGGGTATCGCTGCGCGGACGATGAATCTATTTTTCATTGCTGACACATCCTACAGCATGGAAGGCAGTAAAATAGGGGCGATGAACGAGGCAATAAATAATGTTATCCCCGAAGTTCGGAGTATATCTGACGATAGTGCAGATGCAGAAATTAAGATTGCTGCGTTGAAGTTTTCGACTGGTGCGGAGTGGATATATCCTGCACCTGTTGCTGCGGCCGATTTCAATTGGACATATTTAGAGGCTGACGGTATGACGGAGTTTGGAGTTGCCTGTAATATGCTGCGAGATAAGCTTTCTACGAAAACAGGATTTATGAACGCCGCTGCCGGTTCTTACGCCCCGGCGATATTCCTATTTTCTGATGGAGCACCTTCAGACAACTATGAAGATTCTCTTATACTGCTAAAAGGAAACAACTGGTTCAAGCACGCTATAAAAATCGCTGTTGCCATTGGTGATGATGCAAATATGGATATACTTGCAGAGTTTACAGGTAATAGAGAGGCTGTTGTCACAGTCCATACACCTGAGGCTTTAAAAAGACTGATTCGCTTTATCGTGGTAACGTCATCCCAGGTTGGCTCAAAACCACAAGATGCAGGAGTGCCAATGACAAAGCAAGATACTGTAGTAGAGCAAATGCAGGAATTTGTAGCAGAACAATTGGATGACTCAGAGGATGATGAATGGTAAGGAAAATGAAGTGTCACAGCATTTCTGTGAGAGGTGCAAAGCAAATTGATGCCGAAAAACCATGTCAGGATAGCTCTTCGGACTCTCTGGCGGACAGATATGCAGTCATAGCCGTGAGTGACGGACATGGTGGTGATAAATATTTTCGTAGTGACAAGGGATCTCAAATTGCTGTGGATGTGGCACTGGCTTGCGTTAGTGAGTGTTTCGCTGAGCAAATTTTTATTGATACGTTCATAGAGGAAGAACCGCTACAGACAAACGTAGAAAAGCGGCTGATACAACTCATTGAAAGCATCGTTTGTCGGTGGAATGAGGCCGTAAGAAGCGACTTAGAAGAAAACCCCATCAAAGAGGATGAGCTTACAGACTTAGACAATGTAATTCAGGATGAAATAAGAGAAGAGAGCGCAGATGCATATATTAGAGCTTTCGGTGCAACGTTGCTCACTGCTGTGATTGGAAATGGTTTTTGGTTTGGTTTACATATTGGAGATGGTACTTTTGTCGTAAAACATGGCGGTGAATATTCACAGCCAATTCCGTTAGATGAGTTGTGTGTTGGTCCATACACAACTTCAATTTGCGGAAAAGATGCTTTAAAACATTTTTACACTGCGCAAGGTAAAGGTACACCAGAAGCTATTTTGATTGCGTCCGATGGTGTAGATGAATCTTTTTCCTCTGTCGAGAAACTATATGCATTTTATGATACTGTAATTAAGAGCAGTCATGAGGATTGGGATGGTAACATAGCAGAACTTGAAGCGTATTTACCAAAGCTAAGTGAGCAAGGCAGCAGAGACGATATTTCACTGGCCTGGATTGTGAGCGATATGGAGTTAAAAGAAAACATTTCTTACAGTTGAGAATACCTATAGTATCATGTTGATTACATTATTAATAATATTTTTGGAGGAACTACATATGTCAATAGAATTACAGAGAAAACTGGAAACAATGGATGAAGAATCTGCTTATGAACTGGGTATACAGTATCATGGGGAACGAAGGCTTGATGAGGCGATACTCTGCTGGGAGAAAGCAGCAGATAAGATGGCAGATGCTGCGTATAACCTTACGCAGGTACTTGACCGTCCTGGTGACAGAAATAAATTTTTGGAATGGCTAGAAGTATTGGCAGTCAAGCATAAAGATCCATGGGGAGTGACTCTATTAGGCATATTGCTATGTGGAGTGGAACACAAAATATGGAAAGATGCAGGATTTTCACCATTGCCACCTGAAGAAAGAGAAAAAGGGCTTGCATTTATTAAACTTGGAATTGAACAGGGAAGCGATAAAGATTTTCAATTTCAAGACTATAATGCAGCAGCTGAAGCCCACTACAGGCGTCCTGGAAAACCTTCGTTCGATGGTTGTACAATCGAGGAAGTACAAAGAGCGTTAGAGTACCAACAAAAGGCACGTAATGCAATTGAGCCACTGGCAAGACAAAACCCCATGGCAAGACAGATGGCGGACCTTTATCAATCGGCAATTGATAATATTAAAGGATATCTTAATGCGAGGCGATAATAAATCCTCATTAGCTAGTAAAAAAAGCTGTATCAGAAAATACAAAATTTGTGATTATATAATCGGGTGAATATGAAGAACATAATGAAACAAGTGTTGCATAACCTTCTGGAACACGGCGGCGAGTCAATTTTCTCAGAACACCGACAGTTTTCAGGCACCCTGAATGATGTGCTTGGGAAAGTGCGAAAAGATATCGGTATTGATTCAAGCGAGGCATCGCAGATTCACCATCTCTTCCGAATAGCCATTGTTGAGTTGGATGCTCATTCGCGACTAAAATCGTATTTTGCTTCAGGAAATGTATTTGCACTTGATGGTTTAGTGCAAGAACTGGTGTCAAAGTATGATACAAGAGAAGAATCAGCAAAAGAGGTTATTGAGTGCATAGCAGGATTGGTAGGGTATGAGTTTCCTGCGCAAGTTGAGATTGTTCAGAAAACTCTAGAAGCAGAGAACCCGAAATCAAAACCAACTCGGACATCTTTAAATCTTCCAATGTCAGGTTGCATTGCAACAGGGGCATATCATACTGTTGGGCTAAGAAGTGACGGAAGAGTTGTCGCTGTGGGGCGAAACGATAGCGGTCAATGCAACGTATCAAAATGGCGAGACATAATAGCTGTTTCAGCAGGAAACTACTACACTGTAGGTATAAAAAACGGTGGAACTATTGTCTCCGTCGGAAAAAACGAGAATGGTCAATGTGATGTTGACAATTGGCGTGACATTGTTGCTATTGGAGCGAGTGCGAGTTTCACAGTAGGCATCAGGACAGACGGGACAATAATTACTACCGGGCACGATAAAGGAAATCAAAGCAGCCTTTTTGACTGGACAGGTATTATCGCTATCTCGACTAGTGGAGATCACACTGTTGGTTTGCGGGTAGATGGTTCAGTTGTAGCAGTAGGCAAAAATTCGTCTGGTGAGTGTGATGTTGAAACTTGGCGGGGTATTGTAGGTGTTTCAGCAAATGCGATGCACACTGTGGGGGTAAGAACAGACGGCACGGCATGTGCTGTAGGGTTTGACATGTTCGGACAATGTGGTGTTACCAGATGGCGGAATATAGTAGCTGTTTCGACGAGCGCAAGTCACACTGTAGGACTTAGAGCAGACGGAACTGTAGTAGCAGTTGGGGATAATTCAGGTGGTCAATGCAATGTCACAAGCTGGCAAGACATTGTCGCTATTTCAACCGGACCTGCACATACTATAGGGGTTAAGTCAGACGGTACAGCTGTGGCAACAGGATTTAACTCAGACGGGCAATGTAATGTAGGTGAGTGGTGTGAGATTGGATTAAGCTAAGTTATATTGATTATTTTTGCTACAGGAAAATCGTTAGCGGCACAATAATCTTTATATAATCCACGATAGGAGAGCTGCATGATGTACATTTTACAAAGAAATAGTGGCACACTGGCACTCAAATCTGATGGCAGTCTATGGGCGTGGGGAAAGTTATTTTCCGGCTTGCAGGAGCCATGGATGATTCCTGCTAAAATAATGGATGATGTTTCTGCTGTTTACAGCGGTGGCTGGAGTGACAAGAAGTTTGGAGATGCTTGGAGTACATTTGTGATAAAGACAGACAAGAGCCTTTGGGGATGGGGTTATAACCGCGAGGGTCAACTTGGTGATGGGACAAAAATAAATAGAGAATTTCCTGTGAAAATTGCGGATGATGTTGCATCATTTCATTATAGGGATACGTCTACATGCATAATCAAAACAGACAGAAGCCTTTGGATATGGGGGGATAAAGTCAATAGCCTTAAATTTGGTGAGAGCAAGCCGAAAACAAAACCATTTTACCTTATGGATGATGTTGAGTCTGTTTACGTGGGAAGCTATGCTGTACTTGTGATAAAAGCTGATAATAGCCTGTGGGCATGGGGTTCTAATGAGACCGGTACAGTCGGAGATGGAACTTGCGAAAGCAGGAAAAAGCCGATAAAGATTATGGACGATGTATCTGATGTGCATTTATCTAATCGCTCAACCTTTGTTTCCAAAACTGATTGCAGTCTTTGGGCTTGGGGAGAAAACAGCAATGGTGAGCTTGGAGACGGAACAAAAAAGGACAGACTAAGTCCGGTAAGGATAACGACAGATGTAATCGCTATCTATAGAACTGCCGATTATTATGATAAAAATGGTCTACTAACATTTGCACTTAAAGTAGATGGTTGCTTGTATGCTTGGGGTGGTAAGCCTGAAGAGCATGCTAAAATTATTGACTGCGTTAGAAGTGTTTACCCACACACGCATCATCAGAGCGTGTTTGTGCAAAAGACCGACGGAAGTCTGTGGAGTACGGGAAAGCGCACAGGTGAACTTTCTTGGCACATAGATGATGTGGTCAGTGTATGCATACTTCAATTGAGTATATATGTAATCAAAACTGATGCAAGCCTTTGGGTAATAAAATCCGGTTGGGATGGGTACGAAAACCCTATAAAAATAATGAAAGGTGTTGAAAGAGTTTATGCAGATGAGGGAGGCTCATTTGCAATAAAAACTGATGGCACCCTATGGGCATGGGGAAACAATTATGAAGGGCAACTTGGAGATGGAACAACCACAGAGAGAGATGCCCCCGTACCAGTTTTGCTAAAGTAAAAGGGGTTTCTTTTGAGGTAGATAAAAATATTAATAAGCACAGAGTGCTAAAATGTAAGAAAGATATGGAGAGGTGGAAAGTTGCCATGCCAAAATCAAAAGCAGAGATAATAACAAATTTGGAAAACATCACAGCGTCAGATAATGGTATTGAGGCAATGATTAAACCATTTGTCGAAAAGCAATTCCATTTATCCGAGCAAATCAACATGGCACTTAACTTCACATTAAGCGGTCTAAATGTATTTCAAGATAAACTTGGTGAATTCGCAGAAGATTTGCAGCATTCGGGAGAACGGCATTTAGCACAAAAACTAAAGAATGAATCGATATCATTAAGACAGATAATAGATAGAATTCAAGGCGGTGGGTATGGTGCAGCAAGTGAGTTTGAGAGCAGGTTTCTCAACGAATCTGGTGAGTTGAGAAAGGTTCGGGAGAGATTGTTAAAGTGCTTAGATGAATTAAAAGTGCCGACTAAAGCAAAATTCGCCAAAAAAAACGCATCGCAAGAGCCCATTCAAAGAAATATTCCGGCAGGGGCGACTGTTGAGTCACTGATGAAGCGCGGCTGGTTGTTTATTGAGGATGGCGATTGGGGTAAAGCAGATGAATATTTTGATTACGTGTTGGATTTGAATCCTGAATACGGTGCAGCGTACTTTGGGAAGCTGTGTTCAGAGTTGAGAGTGGCGAGCGAAGCGGGTTTAATCGAAACGTGTTTAAACCGCAATGTGTCACTGGATCATTTCTCAAATTATAAAAAAACCCTTCGCTTTTCAAGCGAAAAGTCTAGATTGCAACTTGAGGGGTATAATCAAACAATTGAAAAACATATAATGGAGAGAGTCAAGCGCAAAGCAGACGCAGAATTTGCAGAAAAAGAACGCGAGAAAAATGATGTAAGATATGTGGTGGAATCAATTCGCAAATATCAAAGAATACTCAATGAGGCAAACATAAAGCTAAATGAGTCCATAGAACAAAATGTATGTTATTATTGTGGCGGTAAAATAGGCTTTTGGCGAAAGTGCAAAGATTGCAAGAAACCTGTGGAATTTTCAATAAGTGTAATTTCAGAAAGTCCCATAATTGGTCCTTTTGGAGAATACTATTGGAAAATTCTCGATATAGATAACGACAAAGCATTAATGATAACCGAAAAAGCAGTAGAGCATCGCGAGTATAATGAAAAGGAAGGTTATAGTGTAACCTGGGAAAATTGCACCTTGCGGAAATATTTAAATGGAGAATTTTATCAGCGTTTCACGGAATTTGAGCAAAGTTTCATTATTGAAGTTGACAATGAAAACCAAACAAATCGTTGGTATGATAAAGACTACAGCTGTGTAAATACGCGTGACAAAGTGTTTTTACTTAGTTTGGAAGAAGCTGATAGGTTTTTCGGAAATAGCGGAGACTATTTGGGGAAAAGATCGAAACGAGGTGAATTTCTGTCTAACAGACATGATATATTAAGGAAACTTAATTCGGGATGGTGGTGGTTGAGGACTGGCGCGCCTTACATCACTGGTGGTTTTAACGGATATCCTGGCGTAGCGTGTGTCACAGGCTCTGGGGCTATAAACGTGGGAGGATATCGTGTAAATAATGAAAGTTTTGTTGGCGTACGTCCTGCTGTTTTTTTGAAGTTGTATGAACGTTAAAAACACTTCCGACATTCCGTTTATGCAGGTGCTATGATATACACATAAGGCAGTGTACACGCCAAAAACAAAAAGGAGGATAGCAGTCGAGATAAAGTTTTTAATAACTCTTGCAGCACTCTCTGCTCTTGCTGTAATTGTTGCGTCGAATGTCTAAGGCATCATTTGCGAAAGCTCCCTTGTAGGATCAGCAATGAAAACTCCCCTAATTCCACGGGGAGCTTTCGCTGCAATTGTGCTATTAACAACATCAGGAAGGGAATCATATATGAACACCCACACAAATCTCACAAAGTTCATGCTCGAAAAGGCAAAAAGTGTTTTTGATTTAGACGAAACACTAACCCTCTTGCAGGCATCTTTCCCCCTGCGGACATCCTGCGAAGAGTTTCAAAAACTTGTCGCCGCAAAAGCTGTGGAGAGAGGTATTTCTACGGAGGATGTTATCGACACTACGCTCAAACCTGTTATCGGAGCACAAAACATCCGTAACTGGTTCAGCGGCAAAGTGGTTATCAGTCGCGAGTCTGCTATTAAAATTGCGTTTGCCCTGCAACTTAACTTGGATGAAGCAGAGCATTTTACCATGCACTCATGTGGACATGATGGATTTTACTTACGAAACTACAAGGACTTGATATATGTGTTTTATCTGGGCAGGGAATGTTCCTATGAAGATGCCTCCTCAATGATTAATGAGTTTAGCGAGCTGAATTGCCAAAACCCGGATGTGGAGGTGCTGCATTCTGTAACATCTCACTTTCGTATAACAGAGTGGCTTCAGAATGAGTTTTTTCATAAAGTCGAAACAGAGGCTGATTTACGTGAATTTCTAAGACGAAACAAATCATTATTTGGGTCGTTTCGCCGTAAGACATATGAGATTTTTGTGGAGCTATATGCGACACTAAAAGAAGATACCAGTTACTCGGACAGTCAGCTAACAGATGATGATATTTGCGAAATGGTTCTTTTGCATATTCCGTCGCTAAGGGGGCGGCACGACATAAGCCATGAAATACTTCGCAAAATTGCCGAGAAAACACTACCTCGCTCCGGTCTGTCGGAAATCATCAATAAAACTCCTGACAGAAAAACTGTGGTTATCCCACAGGTAGATAGAAAACATCTGATTCTTGCGTGGCTTGTTGCCGAGGGCGGGGCATTGCCATATTTTGACGAGAGTTCAAATCCCGAAGATGAGTTTGAAGAATGTGTGCGTGTCCTCAATTTTGCAATACTGGAGGCTTGTGGATTCCCGCGCCTGGACGCACGTAATCCCTTTGATTGGCTCATTATCAACGCACTGTATTATTGTTATTTTGAAAGTGCAGATGATGACGCTGTTGACCGAATTCAAACTGTTATTGATGCGTTGTATGGCGGAGGTATGGTGCAAAGTTATGATGGGCGTGAAAATGATAAGTTTATATAATCTGCTTCCCGATAACATACTAATCCTGAACGGTCAACGCTATAAACTACTGAAAGAACCGATTATGGGCGGATCTTCTCTGGTATACGTGGCACGCCCTTTGGATGGTCTTTTTCAAGATGTTTATATGATTAAGGAGTTTTATCCACATGATCTAATGGCTGAGCGTAAACCAGACGGAGGGGTTTCTTTTATGACACAAGCAACAGACCAGGTAATGCTACGCATGGGGCGTGTAAGCAGAGAATCCGAAATCGCTAACGCTTTGCGTCGTCATGATGGTAATAACGACCCACTATTTTTGTCTTATAGCACTCCAATACAGGCAAATAATACTCTATACACCATCATCGCCACAGAAGCGGGAGCTATGCTGTCCCAGCGGATTGATAACGGGTATTTTCGCAGCAAGCAATTTGAAGAAATCTGTGATGCTTTGCTAAATATACTCGCAGCACTTAAACCGATACATGAAAAAGGGTATTTACATTTGGATGTTTCGCCTGATAACATCCATTTTTCCGATTCGGGTGTTGCACGATTGCTTGACTATAACTCTGCGTTTCAGATTGAAGACAGTGATGATAAGGTCTTATTTTCTGTCAAGCAGGGCTATTCAGCACCTGAACTTTACGAGTATTCGGGCACAAAATCAACAAATCTCAGCTTTGCCACAGATTTGTTTTCAGTCGCAGCAATTTTCTTTGAACTTCTCACAGGTCGCAGACTTTTAGAAGATGATTGGCGATACCCCAAGAAAAAGCATTTGAGCAATGAAAACAGCTACCTAAATGGAGCATCAACGCTGCTGCTTGACAAAGCGAATCTATTTCTTCAAAAAGGCTTGTCACTCACGCCTAAGCGGCGTTTTAAGTCTGTAGATGAAATGCGGAAGGCTCTCAGTGATTTGAAGAAGCTTTGGTCAAAATTTAGTCTTGAGAACAACCAAAAGCGTCCTTATTCGCATTTTATCGGGCGGGAGGGCGACCTTAAGAAAATAGATGATATTTTAAATAGTGACACCTATGTAATTTTGGAGGGCATCGGAGGCATTGGCAAATCAGAACTTGCAAAGCGGTATGCTTGGCAGTTTCGGGAAAGGTTTGATATTGTTCAATTTATAACTTATGACAAAAATCTTGTGACAACCATAGCCACCTCGCTCAGAATCAGGAACTTTGACGAGACGCAATATGAGCAACATTACAGGAAAGATGAGGTTTTGGCAAAAATCTTTGAAGATAAAATGACTTGCTTGCAGAGCTATGACAAGCATACATTGCTTGTTATAGATAACTATAATGTTTCGAGCGATGATAATTTCCATCGCTTTGTCTCAGGAGATTATAGGGTTATTTTTACTTCGCGCGAAAAGCATTCGGAAAATGCAGTAGATGTGCTTCCACTTGAAACTGTTGATGATTTGTGGGCTTTGTTCAGCGAGTATTATGGGCGGACTGATGCGCTTGATGCAGAAAACCTTGCTGCTGTTACCAATATGTTTAAGTTGGTGCTGGGGCACACTATGACTGTGATGCTGATAGCTGCGGCAATGAAGGTGAGTGGCATATCGGCGGTTGAGATGCTTAGCAGATTGAGGGAGAGCTTTGACCCTGAGTTGGGAAGCACAGTTGCTGTAAATAAGGAAGAAATCCCGACTGATTTAAGGGAGCAGATGATGCACAACCATATACTAAATCTATTTGATATGAGCCGACTTACCAAGGAGCAATCTTATTTGATGGTTAATATGTCTGTCGTGCCGTATACAGGTGTGGAGCGTGAGTTGTTATTTGAGTGGGTCGATGCTGAAACGGAGGAACTCGATAAACTTATCCATCTGCGTTGGATTGAGCAAGATATGGACACAGATAAAATATCGCTTCATCCTGTGATTTCAGATGTTGCAAATTCAAGGCTATGTCCGGATAGTGTGATTTGTGCGGGATTGCTGGAATATTTTGTCAGTCTGCGTTATGAATTTTTCAAATTGCCTGATGGTAATGAGCGCAAAACCTATGTGACGGCTCAAAAAGTTGTTAGCGACATGGGACTTGCCTGTAAGCGCATTATCGACGAAGCAGGAGACACGGCATGTTTATACACTAATTTTGCAGATATGCTTGCGTTTATCGGCGATTTTAAGAGAAATCTGGAACATTGTGAAAAGGCAGTGCAATGCTGCGAGGCTGCTTTAGGTGATATGCACGCTTACACGGCGCATATGTATGAAAGGCTTGCAGACGCTTACCGATTGCTCGGCAAATATGATAATATGCTGCCTTGGATGCTTAAGGCATTGCGTGTGCGCGAGTTCAATCCGGATGAACCAAGATGGTCTATTGCGGAGACGTATTTGCAGATTGGGAATGCCTATGAATTTCAGCGAAACTATGCTGATGCTTTGCCTTGGTACAAGAAAGCGGTGACAATTTTTGAAGAACCGCCCCGCGAACACTTAATATTACTATCGCAAGGCTATGCTTCTATGGGGACTGCATATGATGCACTTAAGGATTATACACAGGCATTATATTGGTTTGAGAAGGCTCTGCCTCTACGAGTTGAGTTGTTTGGAGAAACACATCGCCATACTGTTATGCTATATGCTCTTATGGCAAAGGGTTCCTATCATCTGGGGAACGAGCTTGTGGCTCGGCAGTGGTTGAGCGAGGCGGACGCAGCTTATAGGCAGTCTGATGACATTCAAGCGGAAGGCATGTCAAATGTGTGCTCTATTATAGGAGCAGTATATAGGTTGATGGGTGAGCTGAAAAAAGCTCTGACTTGGTATGAAAGAGCTGTAGAGATTCTTTCGGCGGTTCTCAGTCCTGCACACCCTGACACTGCGGAATTATATCCGTATTTAGCAGAGCTTTATTTCCTGCTCGGGAACACGATAAAAGCGAATGAGTGGGCTGAGAAAAAAGCACAGTAAAACGCTTCCGACATAAGAGGTTTTTTGTGGTGTATAGTTGTTTTTGAAAGGCGAGGAGGTGAACAACATGGAATGTAACTCAACCATGTTTAAGACAAGCCACGTAACCGACCATGATAAACAGCTGGCAGAAGAATCAGGGAAAGTGCAGGAAAACTGCCACAACTGTAAAGAAGGAGAGCGTTTTGGCAACAGCATTTACTGCAATGAGGACGGGCGTTTTCATAATCTTTGCGGTAAGTCACCATGCAAACATTTTGTTCCGAAGCAATAAATATATATCAAAAATAGTAATGGCTACCACTGCAATTGTCCGCGTAGTGGGTTTGCATCAAGAGACGCTGAGTTAGATTAACTGGCCAATGTTTCTGGAATGATGGAAAATACGCTGAACTTTTACAACATTATGCTGTTCATCAAAAACATAAAACACAAGATAGTCACCAACAACAATTTTCCGAAATAACGGGTTATCCTCATAAGCAGGGTACATATGCGGTGAGTCCTCTAATAACGTTAATTTACTCATAAGTGACTCAAAGAATTTTCTGGCAGTACTTGTATAAAACTGAGATAGATATTCCTCGATATTAAGAATATCCTCTTTTGCAGCATCGTGAAACGTCACCGGATAACTCATAGACCGCGAGCCTCAAGTCTCCCGAAAATTTCAGAGAACACATCCTTTGCGTCATGATATACGGCATCAGGGTTCTCCAGGCTCCGCTTTAGATTTTTGCAATTCCTCATAAATAAAGCGGCTATGACTAAACTAAAGCCTCCCGACAATCCGAGAGGTTTTAGTTTGTCGGCTTACAGACAGAGCACACTAATGATATAAAACGATACTGATGACCTAAAACGGCAGGGGTTTTCTATTTTGTTGGTTTATCCCGTTGACAAGCAAATGTGAATGTGGTATCATGTTCATGTGCTATTGAAACAGAAGTGAGGCTATAGTCGAATGGGCGAAAGTGAACGAGAAACAAGGACTCCTTCGCAAAAAAGGAGCATAGCCAAAAAAAACGCAGTTGTCGCTGCGGCTAAAGAAATGTTCCTTGAAAAAGGATATGTTGCAGTGAATACCAACGAAATCGCAAAACAAGCGGGTGTATCTGTTGGGACATTATATTCATACTTTAAGGATAAACGAGAGATATTCCTGCATATAATGGAAGATTGCAATGCGGACTTCCGCGCTATATGCGAAAAAAATCGTACAGCATTTGACGCTAATGATGACCCCCGTATAACGCTTATGCATTTCCTTGATACGATGATGAGCGCATTGAGTGTTTATGGGAGCTTATTCCACGAATATCATGTCCATGTAGCCAATTCTGTGGAAGAAAAGCGAGCGTTTTTTGCAGGACAGAATCAAATTATGTTTGAAATCTTCATGGGTTTGCTTGATTCATGGAGCGACAAATTACGGGTTGGGAATAAACAAGTGGCTACTCTCATGGTTTTAGAATGGGCGTTTACCATTGTGGACTTAATTGCCGAAAAGCGTCACCCTGTATCCCCTGAAGTTCTGAAACATGAATTGTTGGATACAGTGTGCCGCTACTTATTTCATTAAAAAATGGAGGTTTATTATATGCTTACAATGAATCAAGCGGGTGCTTTAATCAATTCGGTCACACTGTTAATCATTTTTAGTTTTGTATTCTGTGTAATTCATATGATTATGAGCCATATTTTTAAGATTAGAGCGATTAAAAAGGGGAGTGCCGAATCCGAAAAATTCCTTGTTCTGCGTAAACAGCTAATAACAGGATTGGGCATACTTCTTGCCTGTTTTTTAGCGGCATTAATGTTCACAAACTTTCTTCAAAATTGGAACTCTTCGGGTGGTTCCGGCATTCTCATAAGTGAACATCCGCACGGCAGAAGAAACATCATTAACGAAGTGATTAACGCTGTGAGATTGCTTGTAATATTTTCTTTCGTTGGGGTTGGGATTAGGATGGTTCTCAAATACCACGAACAGGCTGCAATATTTAAAAACAGTGATAATCAAACAATAAATCCCAACACAAAATTTCAAGATGATTCAAACAGGCAAAATTAGTATACTATAAGGGAGCGTTGATGAATATGAATAGAGAGCTATATATTGACAATCTTAGGCTACTGGTAATCATACTGGTCGTTTTGCAACATATAGCCGTTACCTATAGCGGGTTTGGCGGTTGGTACTATATAGAACCCGGCGAGATTGGCATTGTTCAGACAATTATTTTTGGGTTTCACCAAGCGTTTACGCAAGGCTATTTCATGGGGCTTTTGTTTTTGATTGCGGGGTATTTTACGCCCCACTCCTATGATAAAAAAGGGGCTGCGCTATTCATCAAAGACAGGCTCCTCCGTCTTGGTGTACCCGTACTTATATATGTGATTGCGATTGGGCCATTTCTAAATTTTGTTATATTGGGTCGCCGCTTTGATGAATATGGATTTACTGTGGGCGGTGACGGCAGTTTGTTGGCTTCCTATGCAGAGTATTTGCGTGGGCTTTATTTCATCGGTGGCACCGGGCCGTTGTGGTTTGCTCTTGCGCTGTTGATTTTCTCAATACTCTATGCCGTGCTGAGAAAATGCGTTGCGCAAAAAACATTGACAAGCAACAGGAGTTTTCCAAAATTCCCAAGCATACCGGCACTTATCTTACTGATTAGCGTATGCGCCTTTTTGATTAGGCTTGTTCAGCCTATCGGCACAGCTATATTCAATATGCAGTTGGGCTATTTTTCGCAGTATGTAATCCTGTTCATCGTTGGGATATACTGCAAGCGCAGTGGTTGGTTAGAAAAACTCGACTACAAGACAGGGAGGGCTTGGTTGATTTGGGGCATATCACTTGGTTTTGTTTTGTTTGCTGTCATTATGATTTCCGGAGGGGCATTGGACGATAGGCTTTACCTTTTCGATGGCGGACTTACTTGGCAAAGTGCCGCATATGCGGTATGGGAATCCTTTGTTGCAGTAGCTATGGTTATCGGTCTAATTGCCCTGTTCAAAGAAAAGTTTAACAAGCAAAGTAAGTTTGTAGAGCGACTGTCGAGAAATGCTTTCTCGGTTTTTGTATTCCATTCAGTGATTATTGTATCACTTTCATTGCTCTTTGCGCCTGTGAATTTAATCCCTATCGTAAAATTCGTTATTGTCGCAATAATCGGCATACCACTCTGCTTTTTGGTCACTGATTTAACAATTCAGCGAATACCGGTTTTAAGAAAGTTATTTGCATAAGATGAAACAGACAAGGGGTTTCTGCTCGCCCCTTGTCAGTCTTTTCTTGTAGTGGGTTTACATCAAGAAACGCTGAGTTAGATTAACTGGCCAATGTCTCTGGAATGATGGAAAATACGCTGAATTTTCACAACATTATGCTGTTCATCAAAAACATAAAACACAAGATAGTCACCAACAACCATTTTCCGAAATAACGGGTTATCCTCATAAGCAGGGTACATGTGTGGTGAGTCACCTAATAACTCTAATTTACTCATAAGTGACTCAAAGAATTTTCTGGCAGTGCTTGGGTAAAACTGAGATAGGTATTCCTCGATATTAAGAATATCCTCTTTTGCAGCATCGTGAAACGTCACCGGATAACTCATAGACCGCGAGCCTCAAGTCTCCCGAAAATTTCAGAGAACACATCCTTTGCGTCATGATATACGGCATCAGGGTTCTCCAGCTCCGCTTTAGATTTTTGCAACTCCCCATAAATAAAACGACGATGTATGAATTCTTCGTACTTTGCATAGTCTTCAATGCTTATCAGCACCGATTCCCCAACACCATTATTTGTAATGACAATATGGTCATGTTGTTTCAGAAGCCTGACCATTTCAGCGTAATTGTTCCTTAAATCCCTTGAAGGTCTAACGTGTGCGCTTAGCATAACTGTACACTCCAATCTTATTTTTAGTAATAGTGTATCACCATATGACTACAATTTCAAGTGCAAAATGCTGTTGACGATTTGGAATAAAAATGTTAGAATCAGGGTATGAAAAGAGAGTGTCGCCAAGGACGGTGGACTTGCTTCGTATTCTGTGCTTAAAGCTAAGAAATATCCGGCTTCCCTAAGCGTTGATAACTGAGGGGTCGGTATTTTTTCTGCATTTGAATTGACAAAGAGTGTATAATATATTACAGAGCATTAAAACTGGGAGAGAACAATATGGCTATAAGAAAAATTTTGACCGATGAGGACAAGAGCCTCACCAAAAAGAGCAGGGAAGTGACCGATTTTAATAAGCGGCTTCACACTTTGCTTGATGATATGCGGGATACTTTGATTGAGGCTGACGGCCTTGGGCTTGCCGCACCGCAAGTTGGGGTGCTTAGGCGTGTTGCAATCATAGTGGACACTTTCATCGAAACCGAATCTGAGCAACCGGAGCTTGACGAAATGATGATTGAGCTTATCAATCCTGAGATTTTGAGCACCGACGGTGAGCAAACGGGCAGTGAGGGTTGTCTCAGTGTGCCGGGAGTCAACGGGATTGTCACACGACCTATGACCGTTAAGGTCAAAGCACAGGATCGCAATGGTAATTTCTTTGAATATGAGGGCAGTGAGCTTACCGCTCGTGCGATTTGCCATGAGATTGATCACCTGAACGGTGATATGTTCACCTCTAAAGTCGAGCGTTATTTGACCGATGAAGAGCTTGAAGAAATGAGACAGGAGCGCGAGGAAGCTAAGGCTGGCAGGAGTTCGTCTACTGTCGCAGATGAGGAGTAGTTCACTACGCTCTTTGTAGGGGCGATTATTAATCGCCCGAATGACTACGCAAACCATAATAACGGGCGATTAATAATCGCCCCTACAAACGGAATTGTGCGTAATTGGGGATTTTTTATATGAAAATTATTTTTATGGGTACGCCTGATTTTGCTCGTCGGTCGCTTGAAGTTTTGTATGCTGACGGGCATGACATTACGGGTGTTTTTACACAGGCGGATAAGCCTCGTAATAGGGGAATGAAGCTTAGTTTTAGTCCTGTGAAAGAATTTGCTGTGGAAAAAGGCTTGAAAGTTTTTCAGCCGGATAAATTGTCTGCTGAGCTTTTTTCTGAGCTTGAATTTGACCTAATTGCCGTTGTGGCTTATGGGAAATTGCTTCCTGCTCATGTTCTTGCTTTGCCGCGTCTTGGGTGTGTCAATATACATGGTTCTCTACTCCCGAAATATCGGGGTGCCGCGCCTATACAACATGCTGTTTTGTCGGGCGATAAAGAGACGGGCGTTACTTCGATGTATATGTCGAAAAAGATGGATGAGGGCGATATAATTTTTACAAAGAAAACCCAGATAGGGGAGCAGGAGACATCGGCTGATTTATTTGAAAGATTGAGTGTTATTGGTGCGGAGCTCCTTTCGGAAACTGTGCGTGAGATTGAAAAGGGTACGGCGCCGAGGGTTTCGCAAAATCATGATGATGCTACCTATGCTCCTATGCTCACTCGTGACATGTCTCCTATAGATTGGACTTGCTCTTCGTATATGATTTCGTGCAAGGTTCGGGGGCTTTACCCTTGGCCTGTTGCTACGATGGAGTTGGGTGGAAAAGTTGTAAAGGTGCTTTCTGTTGATGTTTCTGACGAAAAAAGCGACCTTCAACCGAGCAGTGTTATAACTGATAATAAGACAAGTCTCAAAATTGTTTCGGGCGATGGTACTATTATTATAAATAGACTTCAAGCGCCCGGCGGCAAGGCTATGAGCGCTGTAGATTATATGAGAGGCAATAAGATAGTGTAGCGGGGGATTGCCGAAAGTCGTGGGAACAAATCACCCGGCCCTGCGGGGCCACCCTCTTTACTAAAGAGGGCAGGGGTAAAAGGATGGTTTTACAACTATGAAGCGTGATATAAAGTCTATGTATCTCAGCGAGCTTGAGGAGCATTTCAAGGAAATCGGGCTTGAGCGTTATCGGGCTAAGCAGGTGTTTTCTTGGTTACATAAGGGTGTTAGAGATTTTGAGCAAATGACAAATCTCTCACTTAACTTGCGAGAATCGCTTGACCGTGAGTTTTTCATTACATCGCCTGCGGTTATACGAAAGCAGGTTTCTAAGCTCGATGGCACAATCAAATATCTTTGGCGACTGCATGACGGAGAGGCTATTGAGAGTGTTTTGATGAGTTATGCGCATGGCAACTCAGTTTGTATCTCTACTCAGGTTGGGTGCAAAATGGGGTGTCTCTTCTGCGCCTCGGCAATTGGTGGGTTTAGGCGTGATTTGACCGCAGCGGAAATGCTTGACCAAGTGTTGTTTACTCAGCAGGATAGTGGTAAAAAAATCTCGAATATTGTTTTGATGGGCATTGGGGAGCCACTTGACAACTTTGAAAATGTGATGCGATTCACCCGGCTCGTTCGCCATGAGGCAGGTATCAATATAGGCTCGCGACATTTGACGGTCTCTACATGCGGAATTGTAGAAAATATTGACAGATTGGCTGAGTATGGTGTACAATTGACGTTGGCAATTTCACTGCATGCATCGGAAGATAGCACCAGAATGTACTTGATTCCATCGAGTAGAAATGCACCCGTTAAAAAACTCATAGAGGCATGTGACAGATATTTTGAGAAAACAGGTAGGCGTGTTACATACGAATATGCTTTAATAGATGGGGTAAATGATTCCCCCGAACACGCAGAGAAGTTATCGAAACTACTGGCAAAAGCGGGAAGTCATTTAAACTTGATTACACTGAGTAAATTTCAGGAGAGTAACTTTGAACCCAGCTCTGCAGAGAACATGGATAAGTTTACTGAAGTATTGAGGGATAATAATATCAACTTCACAGTCCGCAGGTCTTTAGGTGCCGATATAAACGCATCATGCGGTGAGCTGAGATGGCAAACACTTGATTGAGCTTACTTTCTTATATATAATAGTTTACGGAGAAATTTGATGGAGTTATGGGGCATAACGGATAACGGTAGAGTTCGACAGCATAATCAAGATGTATTTTATACTCATGTCGATGAAGAGCGAGATACGGCAATATTTGTCGTCTGTGACGGCATGGGTGGTGCAAATGCGGGAAACATCGCAAGCACTCTGGCGGCTGAGACGTTTATGGAATATATGCAGAGGCAAATTTCAGATTTCACCAACCAAACAGATGTAGTCAATAAAATGACCGATGCAGTTTTAGCGGCAAACTCAAAAGTTTTTGATAAAAGCAATCTGAGCCTCGAATATTCGGGCATGGGAACAACATTGACCGCCGCGGTTTCGACCAAATTCGGCGAAGTTGTTGCAAATGTCGGCGACAGTCGACTTTATCATATAACTAAATCTGAAGTGCGTCAGATTACAAAGGATCACTCAGTCGTCGAAGAGATGATTGAGAGAGGCGAGATAACCAGAGATGAGGCGCACACTCATCCGAACAAAAACTTCATAACTCGCGCCATCGGCACAAGCGTACACGAACCACCGGATATATTCTTTGTAGACCTTAAACCGGGCGAATTTTTACTTTTATGCAGCGATGGATTTTCCAATCTTGCAACGCATAAAGATATTTTAACTCAGTTAAATAAGGGCAAATCTGTAAAAAAGAGTTGCGAATTTTTTGTAACGCTGGCTCTTTCACGGGGAGCACCCGATAATGTTACCGTTGTTGTATGTAAGAAATAGACTATATTATCAAGATAACGATAAGAATGTAAGCGAAAATAGGGAGGACTGTAAATGGAATTTGGCGATAAATATATTGGCAGAATTCTTGATAACAGATATGAGATTTTAGAGCTAATCGGAGCCGGTGGTATGGCGCATGTGTACAGAGCACGATGCCATCGCCTCAATCGGCTTGTTGCTATTAAAATTTTAAAAGAAGAGCTTTCGGGTGATGATGAATTTCAACGCAGGTTCTATACAGAATCACAGGCAGTTGCCATGCTCTCTCACCCCAACATTGTCGCAGTTTACGATGTCAGCCGTAGCGGCAACACCGAATACATCGTTATGGAGCTTATCGAGGGAATCACTCTTAAGCAATATATAAACAGAAAAGGGCTTTTAAACTGGAAAGAGGCTCTGCATTTTGCCACTCAGATATCACTCGCACTGACTCATGCCCATTCCAGAGGGATTATTCACCGTGATATAAAGCCGCACAACATAATGATTCTCAAAGACGGCAGTGTTAAAGTTGCCGACTTTGGCATTGCCAGATTGCTGACAGTCCAAAACACACTCTCGCAGGACACGCTTGGCTCTGTTCACTACATCTCACCTGAGCAGGCAAAAGGCGGGCAAGTAGATGCAAGGTCTGATATCTACTCTCTTGGTGTTGTAATGTATGAGATGCTGACCAGCCGTTTGCCGTTTGTTGGTGATACTCCTGTAGCGGTTGCAATTCAGCACATTAGCGCTATACCTCTCAGACCAAGGGATATAAACACTGATATTCCCGCAGGTCTTGAAGAAATAACTATGCATGCCATGGAGCCCAATGTTATGCTCAGGTTTGCATCAGCGGAAGAAATGCTCGGAGATTTAGAGGAATTTCGTAAAAATCCGGGGATTATCTTCAATTATGCCATGTCAAACCCCGCTGACAGACAGGTTGTTGACATGGGCTCGCCCTATGAAACGAGGGTGATACCCAGAGGTGCAGTAAATCCTGCCGATGTCAGAACAAATCGTCCGATGCAGACGACGGCATTCGGTGGAGCAAAAAGCGATTTGACGCCTGAAGAGCATCGTGAGGCTAAAAGGCGCTCAGGCAGTACGGCTACCCTTGTAGGTATTTTCGCTGTTGTTATATTTGTAGTTGCTCTTCTTGCCGTCTTTGTTTTTCCAACAATAAGCGACTGGATGAGCTCGCCTGATGAACAAATAACAATCCCTGAATTTGTAGGTCGTAGATATGATGATATACGGTTTAACAGCGAATATTTTGAACTATATCTGTTCGATGCAACATTTGAGCCTAATAACGATGTCGCCGAAGGTGTTGTTATAGCACAAGACCCTGCGGCTAACAGAACTCGCGCACATCCGCTGACAGGTGAGAGAATTACCGTGAGACTCAGAGTTTCGACAGGAGATGAGCCACCTATTGAGATGCCTGATTTAGTTGGCCTACACTACGTTGAGGCTAGAAATCAGTTGCTCAATTTACAGCTTGAGCTTATTATTGATTTAGAGCCGATTCAAAGCGACCAATTAAGGGGTATTGTGGTGGAGACACTTCCGAGATTTCGAGACACTCTTTCCAGAGGAAATCAAGTGGTAATCAGATACAGTGCAGGCCCTGAAGATACTTCAGTTGTCATACCTGATTTAGCCGGGCAAACAGAATCGGCAGTTGTAGCGGCGTTCCAGGAGTTAGGTCTTGTTGCTAATATTACAAGATTTGAAGATGCATCTCCTGAGGGAACTGTAACATTTATTGGACATGTCGGGCAAGCGGTTCCCGTCGGTACAAGTGTTGCTGTACACGTATCCTCAGGTCCTCCTGCGACACCTGAACCAACTCCGACTCCACCACCACCTGAAGAACCCACCCCAACTCCGCCGCCTACCCCAACTCCGACACCCACACCACCACCACCTGACCCGACTCCACCGCCACCCGACCCGGATCCTCCGACTGATCCGGATGATGAAGCACAGGGTTAATCATTTATGGGTGAGGGAATTATCTATAAAGCGTTGAGTGGATTTTACTATGTAAAGTCCACTCATGAGACGGTCGAGTGCAGAGCACGAGGCCGTTTACGTCTTGAAAAGAATTCTCCGCTTGTTGGTGATACCGTGCTGTTTTCGCCCACCGAAAAGGGCAAGGGGTCCATTACCGAAATTTTACCCCGTAAAAACTCTTTTGTGAGACCACCGATAGCAAATATAAAAAAGCTCATTATTATCGTGTCTGATGCCATACCAGTAACTGACAAGTTTTTAATAGACCGCATGATTGCTATAGCTGAGGTCAGTGACTGTGAACCTGTTATTTGCATAAACAAAATAGATTTAGCTCCTGCGGATGAGCTTTATGAGATTTATCACAGCTCAGGATTTGATGTTGTCAGAACAAGCGCAAAAAGCGGCGATGGAATAGGGGAGCTCACTGAGTTAATTAGAGGGGTAACTTGTGCATTCACAGGCAATTCAGGAATAGGGAAGTCGAGTATACTAAATGCCATAGACCCAAATTTTGGCATATTGATAGGGGAGATCAGCAAAAAGCTCGGCAGGGGAAGACATACTACCAGACATGTAGAGCTGTATGAGCTCTCATGCGGAGCACTTGTTGCAGACACTCCCGGGTTTTCTGCATTTGACTGCGGACATATCGCAGATAAAGATAAGCTCCATTTTCTATTCAGAGAGTTTGAGCCATTCATCGGTGAGTGCAAGTTCCTAGACTGTGCACATATGGACGAGCCGGACTGTGCTGTTACTATGGCTCTTGATAAGGGAATTATTCAAAAATCGCGCTATGAGAGTTATCGCCGCTTATATACGCAAGCACTTGAATATAAAGAGTGGGAGCATAAAAAATGAGAAAAGCTATTATATTTTTTGCCTTTATTGTTATCAGCTCACTGTTATTGGGAATTTTTACGAGTAACACAGCTCTCGCTGCTCAGGTTGCAGATGAAACAATTACTTCTGCGGCGGCAATTGTTATGGATTTCGACACAGGGCTTGTCATCTTCGAGTATAACGCCCATGAGCAGAGGGTTCCTGCTAGCATGACGAAAATGGTCACGGCATATGTAGTTCTCGATGCAATTGAGGCAGGAATTGTGAATTTTGATACACTTGTGCCTACAAATGAAGAGAATGCCGCATTTTCTGTGCAGAGAGGGTTTTCCAACATTGCTATGCCTGTTGGCTCTGAGTTCACTATCCGCGAGTTGATGGAAGCGGCTGTTGTGCGTTCTGCATCTGCCGCCACCGTACAAATGGGCGAGGCTGCCTTTGGGACCGACGAAGAGACAATTGCGGCAATGAACCAAAAACTTGCAGAGCTAGGCATCGAAGGCTATTTCGCCGACAGTTGGGGATTATCGCCGGATAACAGTCTCTCGGCTCATGGCATGGCTGAGATAACTAAGTCGCTTATAAACAGTCACCCCATTATACTTGAAATAACCGCTATGGAATACATAGAGTTTAATGGCGAGGAATATCGCAACACTAATTTCATGCTCCGATACTATGAGAATGTTGACGGGTTTAAGACAGGTTTTACGACCCCTGCGGGATGGTGCTTTGCGGGAACTGCTGTCTATAACGGAAGAAGGCTTATAACGGTGACAATGGGTTCCGAACAGGGCGAACGATTTGCAGATACGAGAATTTTGCTTGATTATGGAATCAAAAACGTTGGAGCGGTTATAGCAGAACACATTATGGGGGAGATATCTGCCATAAATCCAAATGTAAGACTCGGCAGTCCACTAATGCCGATTTCACACTTTAATGTTGAACTTGCTGAGCATTTTACTATTAGAGAACTTGCAATAATTTTAAATGAAAATTAATTTTTAATCTCGGCAAAAAAACATGTATTAAGCTTTAGAAGAACGTTTTTACGTTTTATTGCAGCAAACTATTTTTTCTCCCTATAACTTGATAATGGCGAGAGTTTTGCGGCCTCTCTTAGAGTGCTGTTTTCTATGTGGGTGTAAATTTGTGTGGTGTTAAGGTGTTCGTGTCCTAAGAGTTCTTGCAGGGTTCTTACGTCAACTCCGCTGTTTAGCATTAGTGTTGCCGCTGTGTGGCGGAGTTTGTGTGAAGAGTACTTCGTGCTGTCGAGTCCCGCGGCTAGTAGGTGCTTCTTTACCAGGCTGTGTATGGTTGATGTGCTGATTCGGGTGCGTCTTGCTGAAATGAATAATGCGCGATTATCAGCAGGAGCTTGATTTTTCCTTACTTGCAGGTAGTTGTTTATAGAGACAGCGCAGGCGTCATTTATGTATACAATTCTTTCCTTGTTTCCCTTACCTAACACACGTATTGAATCTTCACGTATATCTGATAAGTCTAAGCTTGCAAGTTCCGATATTCGTAGACCACAGTTTAGAAATATTGTCAAAATGCAAAAATCGCGTTCTCTATGCGGACCGTCTACGTTGTCTAGTAGCTTGACGCTTTCATCTAAGCTCAAAAATCGTGGCAGTGATTTTCTCAGTTTAGGTGCGTCTAAATCTGCCACAGGGTTTTCTTTTAATCTGTTGTTATTTGATTTCAATGTGAGATATTTATAGTAGGATCTGATTACAGCCGTTTTACGTGCTCTTGTCGTCGCGCTCAGACCATACTCGGTATTTCGGCTGTTATGGCGTTTGGGGCGGTCTCTGGACAGAAATGCCAGGTATTCATATACATCAGTAACTGTGACTGATTTTACAAAGTTATAGTCAATGTCCATTATTGAGATTTCGTCAAAGGTTGTATCTGCGGGTACAACTTTTTTATAGATCTTTAGGAATCGAAAAAAAGTGCGCAGGTCAAGAAAGTATTCGTCAATGGTTTTTCTGGAGTGTCCTTTAATAGTTTCATGATAAAAAAGGAACTCGCGTATAATTTCAGGTGTCTCATTTCTATAGTCCATATGTCAATAATCCCTTCTCTTAAAATTAACTCCCCTAAACTGAACAAAATCTTTATTTTGTTCAGTTTAGAGTATATCATAAAAGGAAGGTGAAGTCAAACATAATCTTTGAGCCTACCTCCCTTGTATTATCCCTGCGTGCATTATTCCGTAATAGGTCTTCAGGAATGTGCTTTCTGTCTCTTTAAAGTTACTGCACTCCAAGATTGGTTCGCTGTATAGTTTTGGAGTGTGGTCAAAGAGCTTTCTGCTAGTCTTTAACTTAGCAAACTCAAAGACCAGCATGTCATTGTCGATCTCATTCATTAGCTCAAATTCGTCGCTACTAAGTGGTGTTCCTAAAAACTTTGTGTATATAGCATCTTGGAGCCTTTTCTCAATTATTTGGTATTCCTCTAAGTAAGCCTTTACAGGTCGTGTAATGTCTGAAATGTAAGCCTCACTTGCATCATGCAATAAGCAAATAAGCTGTATCTTTGCGGTATAACCTCTGGCTTTTGCTTCAAGAGCACAATTTAAGCTGTGGCGTGCAATTGAGAAAAATGTGTCTATATGCCCGTTTGCGCGACATAATAAGGACAAAGCGTGAGCTATGTCCTCAATGTGAATCTTATTCATATCGGGAGCAGCCGGTATGAATTCTTCGTTCATATAAGTTACAATGTATTGATGTTGCATGTTGAGCCCTCGCCTCGAGTCCGCAGATGACGGGCAATTTGTTCCGCTTTTTTGCGAGCCATCGGGATCTACACCGCTGTTCTCGCAAAAAAGACTCCACAAACTGTCCATCATCTGCTAATTTCTGAACAGTAATTCTGGAAGCCCGTCTCTCTACTTCGCAATTATGTTTACGAGCTTGTTTTTAACGACAATCGTTCTCGTTATCTCTTTGCCTTCAATAAAGCGTTTAATTTTTTCGTCTGCGACTGCTGTTTTTATAACTGTTTCATCGTCAGAATCCAGTGCAACTTTAATGGTGCTTCTTAGTTTGCCCATGACTTGTACTGCCATTTCAATTTCCGACTCTAAAGTTTTGCTCTCATCGTATTTTGGCCAATCTTGCTCAGAGGCTTTGCCTTCAAAACCTTGAATTTCCCAAAGTTCTTCAGCGGCGTGTGGTGCAAATGGTGATAGTAATACCAGAATTTTCTTTATATCTCCTCGTGATGGTGCATTACCATAGAAATCATTCACCAGAGCCATCATAGTTGCTATAGCTGTGTTGAATTTTAGACTCTCTATATCCGAGCCTACTTTTTTTATCGCCCTGTGAACCGCAACTTCGTGCGTCCCAGAGATGGTGTCGTCACCCTCTATTTTTTCGCATGATAGATTCCAGAGTCTATCAATAAAACGTTTGCACCCTTTGATAGCATTATTTGCCCACGGGGCAGACTTTTCGAAGTCGCCTATGAACATTTCATAGAGACGAAGTGTGTCGGCTCCATATTCTGCTACTACTACATCAGGTGTTATGACATTGCCTAAAGATTTACTCATTTTTCTGCCATCTTCTGCCATAATCATGCCATGGCTGGTGCGCTTGCGGTATGGCTCAGACGTTGGAACCAAGCCCATGTCATATAAGAACTTATGCCAAAATCTTGAGTAAAGCAAGTGCAATGTGGTGTGTTCCATGCCACCGTTGTACCAATCTACAGGAGTCCAATAGTCAAGAGCCTTACGAGAGGCGAATTCTTTGTCATTGTGAGGATCTGCGTAGCGTAGGAAATACCAGCTTGAGCCTGCCCATTGCGGCATTGTGTCTGTCTCACGCTGTGCTTTACCGCCACATTTCGGGCATGTGGTGGAAACCCAGTCTGTTATTGCAGCGAGAGGACTCTCCCCTGTTTCTGTTGGCTCATAGTGCTCAACGTCGGGTAAAACAAGCGGAAGCTCACTTTCAGGTATCGGTACGAAACCACACTTATCACAGTGAACAATTGGTATCGGCTCGCCCCAGTATCTCTGGCGCGAGAAAATCCAATCTCGTAATTTATAATTTACTTTCTCAATGCCTAACCCTTGCTCCACGAGCCACTTTGTAATTTTAACTTTAGCATCGGGAACAGTTAGCCCATTTATAAGCTCTGAATTTACTAAGAGCCCATTTTCTGAGTCTGTATATGCTTCATTTTCTACGTCGCCGCCTGAGACGACTTCTACTATGGGTAGATTGAATTTTTTTGCAAACTCCCAGTCACGAGAGTCATGCCCCGGAACCGCCATTATAGCGCCGGTTCCGTAGGTGGCAAGCACATAGTCGGAAATGAAAATAGGTATGTTTTTTCCCGTTACGGGATTAATTGCGGAGATGCCCTTGACTTCAACACCTGTTTTCTCTTTAACAAGCTCTGTGCGCTCAAAATCTGATTTCTTAGCCGCCGCTTCTTTGTAAGCTGAAATTTCATCAGGATTTTCCATTGACCATTTATCGAGTAGCGCATGTTCGGGAGACATAACCATGTATGTTGCGCCGTAAAGTGTGTCCTGCCTTGTTGTGAAAATTCGCACGGTATCCCCTGCTGTTGTTTTAAAGTCAACCTCAGCACCCACACTGCGTCCAATCCAGTTGCGTTGTGAAATCTTAACTCGTTCGGGGTAGTCAACAGTGTCTAGGTCGTCGGCTAAACGCTCTGCATACTTAGTAATGCGAAGCATCCACTGACTCTTTTCGCGTCTTACAACATCACTGCCGCAACGCTCGCAGACATTGTCAACAACCTCTTCGTTGGCGAGTACACATTTACATGAAGTACACCAGTTGACGGGTATCTGAGCTTTATAGGCAAGATCACTTTCAAATAATTTTAGGAAAATCCATTGAGTCCATTTATAGTAATTCGGGTCTGTTGTATCGACACATCTATCCCAGTCAAAGCTAAACCCAAGCATTTTCGCCTGTTCGGTAAAACGCGCTATATTATCACGTGTGACAATTGCCGGGTGGATTTTGTTTTTAATGGCATAATTTTCTGTCGGAAGTCCAAACGCATCATAACCAAAAGGAAAAAGGACATTAAATCCATTCATACGCTTGTATCGCGAGACAATGTCCATAGCTGTATATGGGCGTGGATGCCCGATATGCAGTCCACTTCCTGACGGGTATGGAAATTCAACCAAAGCATAAAACTTTGGTTTATCACTTTCGCTGGATACAGCGAAAGGCTTTTCAGCCTCCCACTTATCTTGCCACTTTTTTTCTATTTTAGTAAAATCGTATTTCATAAAATGACCATGCCTTTCGAGAAAAATCAATCATTTCGCAACCCATTGACTTTACATCACACCTACATCAATTTCCTCAGCATCTGCCCATAGGCGCTCTAAAGAGTAAAACTCCCGTGCTTCTTGTAAGAACAGGTGTACAATAACACTGCCAAAATCTATAAGTACCCAGTCACTGATTCTGTGCCCTTCTCTTCTCAGCGGAGCTTCACCCGAGGATTCCTTGATAACCTTCTCAACCTCGTCTGACAAGGCTTTGAGTTGAGTTGTGGAACCTGCCGTACAGATTACAAAATAATCAGCCAGAATCGTTATTTTTTCGGTCTTAAGAAGCTTTAATTCCTGCGCTTTCTTGTTGTCCAGTGCCTTTACAATCAGGCTTGCAGTTTCGTGGGGTGTCAGCATTAAAGAAAATCATCCTTTCTATCGGGCTTTATCCTCCGCCCCAGTTCGAGCTTCCCTGCCAATTTCCATCTGTGACAAATAATCTGTTGTCACTGCCGCGTGTCAAAATGCTTACATCATCAGTAGTTATTTCTCTTGTGAGTGGGTTTAACCGAGTGTTGACAATTTCCATCCATTCGTCCAAAACGAGTGCTTGATATGAACCACCTCTAACTCGTGCGGCTACAGTAGGCATTGTCGTAAAATTGATGTCTTCTGTGCTCATATTTAGAAATTCACGACCAAGCCAAGCGAGAGAAGTTAGTTGAAGATCCGTTGTTACATGTGTAAGAAACGTCTCGGCGAATGTTGTGATATTTCCTGCATTAACGCCCGCAAGCAATTGCTGTGCGGTTGCCAGTAAAAAATCTTGTTGCACGGCAATTCTCGTTAAATCACCTTCGGCATAATTTCTAAATCTCATCAATCCAAGTGCGTTATTGCCATTTACTCTCTGTTGACCTCTTGATAAGTTAAAGTGCAAATTACTCTCAGGGTCGCTCCAGTTCATTCCAACGGGCACGTCAAACTCTACACCACCTATGGCATCAACGAGATTTATAAACGCTCTCATATTGATTGTAACCCAAAAGTCCACATTAAAGCCCAAAAGATTCCTGAAATGTGCAACAGTTGCCGCCATTGCCGCTTCTTGCGGATTGTCTTCATTTCTATATCTGTTACGCATTACAGCATGAATGGAATTTGCTTTTCTCACATTCCAACTCACGTTGACTATGGTGTCACGAGGGATATTTACAACCTCAAGTGTATGGTTTTCAGAGTCAAATGTAGCTACCATAATAACATCAGTGTTTCCGGTTCCATCTATGCCTTGAATAAGGAATGTAAACCTATCCATACTGCGAAGCTGTTCAATTGGGATAGCATTAAAGCCATTATCTTCACTATCAATATTAAATAGAGGATTATCCACATCTCCGGGACTAAAAGTAGGGCGTGAAATTTCCGGTCTTGCCAATATACTTTCATCGGGTCTAAACAGCGTATCCCAAAGAGGGGTAAACAATACAACCACGATTGCTGATGCCAAGAGTAATATTACGCTACCGGCAACCAGCAGTCTTTTTCTTATTTTTTCTTTACGGCTTATTATAGGGCGTTGTTTCTTAGTGCCTCTTTTGACATTCTTCGCGTCTTTGGTGCTTGTTGAATTTAGATTCGGAGTTGAGTTTGTGGTATAATCTGTATCATTTATATTCACCATGCCTGAATCTTGCAAAACTGCATCTACAATGCTCGGGTCAAAGAAATCTGAATCGTCAGAGCTGTAGTTTGTCACACTCGAATCTATCACACCAACCCCAACTGTGGAGCCGGCATTCGTCGGTGTTCTTGCATTTTTATGGTTTCCGTTTGCTACCCGCCGCCCATTACCGCGACTACCAATAAGTTTCATTGTATCTCCCTTATTTACCGTAATAAAATTTCTACCATTCAGCGTTTACTTAAATCATCCAGTGCACTATAGGTCACTGTGCTGGGTTGAATTCCTCGATGGAGTAAATCGCTCACGGTCATTTCCAATCCCATTACTACAGCATCATCAATATTATCTTCCGCTTTTCTTCTAAGTTCTGTAACTTCGGGAAAATCTCTTGTTGATTCGGTATAGTCTGCAATGTAAATGATTTTTTCAAGCATCGACATTCCGAATCTACCGGTAGTATGCCACCTGATTGCCTCGGTTACGGCATCTGACATACCAAACATGGACTTCGCCAAAAGTGAGCCTGTTATTGCGTGAAGTAGTTTTTCTTCACCTTTTTTAAGCTCGCCCAGTTTTTCCCCATTCTCTGTTATTATACACAAATTTTCATTAAAATCAAGTTTCTTTGTAATATCATGCAAAATTGCCGCTTCTCTCGCCTCTTCAATATTTGCATTCCACCGCTTCGCCAAGTTCATAGCCTCAATCTCACAGGCATCAACATGTGGGATTCTGCCGGGATCCAGCATCTCATGCGCCTTAGCCCTGAGCCAATCCCAATTGGGCTTTGCACCGTATAACCTGCTCTTAATAATTAAAGAATAATTTTCATCTGAAATATATTCACAGCCCTCACGTAAGGGCAGTTTTTTGCGCAGCTCAGTCGAAGAAATTGGGATTATATCGCGAGGTAATAAGATAGGTGTGACAAGTTTCAGTAACTCTTCACTATCTTTCCACTCATGAGCTTGCAGAGAATCAAACATATCATTTCCGAGTAGTAAAAAAAATTCTGCATCGGGATATTCGGAACTTATCTTTTTTATTGTGTCTATAGTATAGCAAATCTCTGTGCTGAAAATTTCGATATCGGAAATTATGGTGTTTTTTTGCTTTAAAAATGCATTTTTTGTCATTTCAAGGCGTAGCTCAGGTGATGGCGAACCTATAGGAAGGTTCTTATGCGGTGGAGTGCCTGTTGGAACGACTATTAGCAAATCTAGCCGATTGTCTGTAACCGCTTTTTTCGCAGCTTCCACATGTCCTTTGTGCGGAGGATTAAAAGAACCACCAAAAATTCCAATTCTCATATGTGCTTAACCTCTCTGTAACTTAGCTTTGAAGTTATTTAACGCCATACTCCTGTGTGAGATTTTGTTTTTTTCTTCTTGAGTGAGTTCTGCCATGGTTTTACTATACCCGGTCGGAATAAAAATGGGGTCATATCCGAAACCGTCTGACCCTGCCTCCTCCGTGGCTATGCTCCCACCACACTCACCTGTTGCCGAAATTAAATCACCATCAGGAAAAGCACATACAATAGTACAGACGAATTTTGCGCCCCTTTGTTCCATGTTTTCCATTTTCTTTAATAAAAAAAGATACCGTTCACGTGCCGACAGGTTATCTCCGCCAAAAGAACTGGTATAGACTCCCGGCTTGCCGCCCAGAGCCTCAACCATGAGCCCCGAATCATCGGCGATTGCCGCCATTCCGGAAAGCTCGGCTATTTTTCTTGCCTTGATGGTGGCATTTTCGAGAAAAGTAGTGCCTGTCTCTTCAATTTCGATGTCGATACCCAGTTCGTCACGTGTAACAAGCTCTAAGCCAAAATCCGAAAGTATACTGCGCATTTCACTGATTTTGCCCGCATTCGCGGTTGCTAAGACAAATTTATTCTTGTTATCCATTCACTACCCCTAGTCCCCCGTCATTTCGCGCTTGACGCGGAATCCCACGAATAATGCGCATTTCTGGGGGATTCCGGGTCAAGCCAGGAATGACTATTGACTTTCAATTTTTACGCCAAAATTGCATTTGAAAAATCTGTTGCATCAAAATCAAGCAAATCGTCTATGCCTTCGCCGACACCTATGAGTTTCACCGGAACCATCAGTTCTCCTGTAATTGCAAACACAATACCGCCTTTTGCTGTTCCATCGAGTTTTGTGAGTGCTATACCTGTAATTTTTGCAGAATCCTTAAATTCCCTTGCTTGAATTAGGCCATTTTGACCTGTTGTAGCATCCAAAGCGAGCAATGTTTCTTTATCTGCATCAGGGAGCTCTCTGTCGATTATACGGTGTATTTTGGATAGCTCATTCATGAGGTTCGACTTATTGTGTAGTCTCCCGGCGGTATCGCAGATGATGATATCCACGCCGCGCGATTTTGCCGCATTGATTCCGTCATATATGACAGATGCAGGGTCTGCACCTTCATCACGGCGGACTATGTCTACCCCACCACGCTCAGCCCAAATAGCGAGCTGTTCACCTGCAGCAGCTCTGAATGTGTCGCCGGCGCAGAGTAAAACTTTTTTGCCCTGAGCGGCGAAGCGGCTGGCGAGTTTTCCTATTGTAGTGGTCTTCCCTACTCCGTTGACCCCAACAACCAAAATTACAGACGGTTTAGTGTTTAGCTTTAATGCGCTATCGGAGATAGCTAATTTCTCCGCCAAAATTTTTGAAAGGGCTTCTTTAATTTCCTCTACGCCGCGTATGCCCTCTTTTAAAACTATCTCACGCAGGTCGTCAACAATTGTCGCTGACATGGTAGCACCAACATCGGCGAGAACCAGCGTTTCTTCAAGCTCATCATAAAAATCGTCATCAGCACCCGTAAAAGATGCAAAAATGGCTCCAATTCTATTTGAGGACTTCGTTAAACCAGCTTTTAATTTATCAAAGAATTTCAATCGTTTCTACCTACCTAACCGCAACTTTAGTACGCATTGCTTTTTCCGCTTCTTCAACGTCTACGCAGAGTATGCTTGACACGCCAAGTTCTTGCATTGTTACACCATATAGTACATCCGCCTCTTCCATTGTGCCGCGTTTATGGGTAATTACAATCATTTGTGTTCTGTCTGACATAAGACGCATGTAATCGGCAAATCTGACAACATTGGCATCGTCAAGTGCGGCGTCTATTTCATCCATCACAACAAATGGCGGTGGGCGCACTCCCAGTATTGCAAAGTAAATGGCAATAGCTACAAATGCCTTTTCGCCGCCTGAGAGCAAGCTGAGGTTTTTGAGAGATTTACCCGGAGGTTGAACCTGAATTTCGATACCTGAGCCCAAAACATCTTCGGGGTCTTCAAGGAGCAATGATGCTCTGCCGCCGCCAAACAGTTGTTTGAAGGTGTGTCCGAAGTTTTCGTTAATAACCGCAAACTCGCGTGAGAATATTTCACACATTTCGGCTGTGATTCTTGTGATAATATCTATCAGCTCTGCCTTTGCCTTCTCAACATCGTCGCGCTGCTCAGTCAGGAAATCATACCTTGTGCTGACTCTGTCGAACTCATCTATTGCACCAATATTTGGAGTGCCAAGTTCTGTAATTTCATGTTTTAATTTATTGAGACGTTTTTGTGTTGCTTTGACATCATCAATTGGTGTGCCTTGACTTACCGCAGAACTCTTTGAAAGCTCATAGGTATCCCAAAGTTTATCATTTATGTTCTGCTCTTCCATCTCAATGGCTTGCTTTTCTTGCTCAAGACGTGAGCACACACGCTGAAGTTTGAGCAGTTCGTCATTTTTGCTCTGCATATCCTTACCGATATTGTTGCGTTTTGCCTCTATTTCAAGTTTTCTGTTTCCAATTTTGTTAAGCCGCTCTTTATGCTTTGTAATCTCGTCGGAAATTTTGAGGAGTTCTTGCTCTTTTTGTGAAATTTCGATGCAAATTCTCTCATTTCTTGTGTTAAGTCCGCTGATTGTCTCAAGCTGACGTTCACGGTTTCCGGACATATCATCACGGATTTTGCAGAGGTCGGATACATTCTTTTTGAGAGTTCCGATTTCGGCGTCAAACCCTGCAACTTCTGCACGTAGTGCCGCGAGTATGCCATTTGTTTTTTCCCGCTGTTCTGCAAGTTTTTCGTGTCCTAACACCGCATCATCTATGCTTGCTCTTATTTGCTGAAGTTGAGTTTCGATATTTACGATCTCTTTTTTGAGCTCATCTGATTTTGCAGAGTTTTCGTCTATTCTGGCTTCAAATGAGTTAAACTCATCTGTCAGAGTTTCCATTCTCTCTTTTGAACTTTGGAGATTTTGTTCACGGTGAGATTTTTCGAGTTCACATTTGAGATTTTCTTCTCTTGCCATTTGTAGCTCGGACTGTGCCGTGCTGAGTTCGTACTCAGCCGCAGTCCTCTCGCGAACACATTCAGCGAGCTCTCGCTCCGCTGCCGCAACATCGTCATTACATGATTTGATTTTGCTGTCGAGCTGAGAGAGCTCATTAGCTCTTGATAAAACGCCTACATTACTTGCAGATGAGCCACCCGTCATAGAGCCGCCTGCATTCATGACCTGTCCGTCAAGCGTGACTATTTTAAACTTATGACCATGTTTTTTGGCTATGTTTACAGCACTGGAGAGATCGTCTGCGATTACCACCCTGCCCAGGAGCCTTGCGTATACGCCTCTGTATTTTTCATCAAAGCTCACCAAATCAAGCGCAAGACCAACAAACCCTGCATCGTTTTTAAGTGTTCCGGCATTTAGAACATCGCCTTTAACCGTTGAAATTGGGAGAAATGTCGCCCTACCTCCATCACGCCTTTTGAGGTGATTTATCGCTGCTTTACCATCGTCCTCGGTGTCAACAATTATATTTTGCATAGCTCCACCGAGAGCAGTTTCAATCGCCACAGCGTAGTCATTGTCTGTTTTTATGAGGTTGCCGACTGTGCCGTGAATGTTTTTAAGGGAGCCGCGTGAGTGCTCTTGCATTATGATTTTAACAGATTTTGAGTAACCTTGGAAATCCTTTTCCATCTCTGATAGTAAGTTTTTTCTTGAGTGAAGTGTTTTAAGTTCGAAAGATAATCTGTCGAACTTTTCTTGCAACGTGTCGGCTTTTTTTATGCGGTTTTGCGCTTTCAAAGTGAGTCCGCCGATTACATTTTCAAGAGATGTAGTTTCCTCTTGTGCCTTAACTAGTTCGGCATTTAGGTTCTCATGCTCGGTTTCCGCGAGCTTGTGTTCTTCTTTAGCGGCGGCGAGCTCTTGCTTTACTGACTCGTCCATATCTAGAAGTTCCTGCGCCTGCGATGCAAGTGCAGAAAATTCTGATTTTTGTTCTGATTGCTTGCTTGCAAGTTCTTGTTCCTGCCTGATGAGTGCTGAGTGAGTTTCGTTGGATTCTCCGGTAGAATCTGATATGGCTTGTAGTTCAGAGATTACTTTTTTAATTTTGGCATCTTTCTCAGATTTAGATTTTGAAATTTGGCTCAGTTTATCTTCATTTTCAGAGATTTGCCCTCCGACGCCATCGGTTTGGTCATCGTGGCTTTTAAGCTCGATAGAGAGATTTTCTATCTGATCGGTGTTGCTTTCAAGCTGTGTTTTTAAAACATTGATAGAGTTGTCAACTTCGTTATATTTACCTTCCGATGCAGACACAAGCTCCCTGACAGATTCGGTTTCAACATCGCTTTCACGGGTCATTTCGGCAAGTGCTTCGGTTTCGGAATATATGGATTCAAGTTGAATCTGTGCGGCATCAAGTTGACGCTCTGCCGCAACAAAATCTTCATCTGCGCGCTCGGCACGTTTGGTGAGATTTTCAAGGTCATTTAACCAGAGTGAGATTTCAATACCACGTTTTTCACCACTGAGCAGGAGAAACTTTTTAGCAACTTCTGCTTGCGGGCCTAATGTGTCGTATTGCATTTGAAGTTCAGAGATTTTATCGCCAATTCTGAGGAGGTTTTCATCGGTCTGCGAGAGTTTGCGTTCTGATTCCTCTTTTCTGTGCCTATATCGAGAAATGCCTGCAGCTTCTTCAAATATTTCACGCCTGTCTTTGCTCTTTGTGGACAGAATTTCAGCAATCCTACCCTGCCCGATAATACAATACCCCTCACGCCCAAGTCCTGTGTCCATGAGCAGTTCGGTGACATCTTTGAGCCTGACAAGTGACTGATTTATGTAATACTCACTCTCCCCCGAGCGATAGTATCTGCGAGTGAGCATAACTTCTGATGTATCTAGATTTAGGCGGTTATCTGAATTATCTAAGATGAGCGAAACTTCGGCAAAACCAAGTTGCGGACGCCGAACCGTTCCGCCAAATATGACATCTTCCATCTTTCCGCCGCGAAGGTTTTTCGTGGACTGCTCGCCCATGACCCACATAAGGGCATCGGAAACATTAGACTTGCCACTCCCATTAGGACCGACAATACCGGTAATCGGCTTATCAAATGTGAGCCTGGTATGTGTTGGAAAGGATTTGAACCCTTGTATTTCTAAGGACTTTAGGTACAGAGTAAACACCAGCTTTCGTAGCTAGGCATGAAAATGCCAAGTTGATTATGGCATTATATACCTATCTCGAAAGATTTTCAATAGGGAAATGCACAGAAAAACAAAATAATGTGCTTTTTTTCTGTGCATATACTATATTGTGTGGTTTTGCTTACTAATCTGCAATGGTCTCAACACAATATCCTGATACCAAACTCCCCCATCAATCGCAACCGACATATTTACTCCATAGCCCAATCTCCTAACTGCACATTTTCAAAAAATTAACGGAGAGCAACTATGGATTTTTCAAACGTAATAGAGATAGTTAAACTTTTTGCCTACCCCGAATGTCAAGTATTATTTCCTCAAAGAATACCTCACCCCGACACATAATATTGCGCCTGAGCATTCCAAAGTTCGAAATATTTGCTCTCTTCATCTGCAACAAGCTCATCATGCCCACCGCGCTGTATCAGCTCACCCTCGTGAAACACTGCTATATCATCGCAAAACTTGCATGACGAGAGCCTGTGCGAGATGAAAATCGCCGTCTTATCCTTGATAATCTCATTAAACTTCGAATATACCTCAAACTCAGAAATCGGGTCAAGTGCGGCTGTTGGCTCGTCGAGCACTATGACGGGAGAATTCTTGTATAATGCTCTAGCCAGAGCGATTTTTTGCGCCTCACCGCCCGACACCTCTACCCCGGCATCAAAATCCTTATAAAGATAGGTTTCAAGCCCCTGCGGCATCTCATCAAAACGCTCCCCCAGCCCTGCACGTTCCAAGCATTCAACCGCTTTTTCGCTATCATAATCGCAATCAGACGCAAGCACCTGACCGAGCTTCATGGAAAACAACTTAAAGTCCTGAAACACAACGGAGAAAATGTTCTGATATTCGGTAAGGCTGTACTTTGTTATATTCACACCGTTTAAAGTAATCTCACCCTCTGTCGGGTCAAATAGTCTACAGAGCAGTTTAATCATTGTCGTCTTGCCACTACCATTCATGCCCACGACAGCAACACGTTTTCCTATGTTAAATTTAAAGCTCAGATTTTTCAAAGCATAATTATCACTACCGGGATATTTGAACGAGACATTTTTAAATTCTATTTCATATTCATTATCATCTCGTTTTTCAACGGGAATTGATCCCTTATAAAGACTTTCGGGCACTTTGATGAATTCAAGATAAAGTTGCATGACTTCTGCGATGGAGAAAAATAGTGTTGACTTTGCAATAGTAAAAGATATGCCATACGTAAAATTATATAACATTCCTGCAAGCAATAAGACATTTCCAAGGTTGGTTTCACCTGCCATAAAGACAGCCACGAATACAAAGCTCCCACCCATAATCAAAGCTCTTACAGCGCCGGCGGTAGCGTAAACAACTGCAGGAATAATTGAAAGATCACGCATTACAGCTTTTGAGTTAAAAAACACCATAGTTCGAGCGTAGAGATTTTTTATTATCCCTGCAAACCCATATATGCGGATATCTTTACCCTCTTTGTACGTAAAAACATTGCTTTCAAGCATCGTCTCCCACTGCTGCATTTCATCAGGCCAAAAGTCTTCTCCACCAATCTTTTCATGTATTTCTTTAGCGCTTTTAGCCTGAAAAGATGCTGACACAATGGAAATAACAACAGAGACAATAATAAAAACTAATGTCCAAAGGAGCGGTAAACTGCCCGAAACAACAAAAAAAGGAGCTAAGAACACAAGTGCAATCAAAGCAGTAAACACACTATCTGTAACATCGTCAAACGCTTCTAGTAAGCGCGCAAAGCTAAACCCCACAGCTCTCTCCTGATAATTGAGCTTAGTTATAATTTTATATATCGCAGGATTTTCAAGTTCGGCATAATCCATTTCCATAGATTTTATATTTTTTGCAAAATCATATAAACGAGCGCATTGATTGCGCCTGACAGTCATGACCTTGGTGAAATAGTTCCCAAGTGTGGTCAGCGCAAATATTACGCCAACGCTTATAAGCGCAAAAATAAGCGTCTCCTCAAACTCACCGCCTGCGACCAGTATGTTGATGACTTCCGCAGAAAGAACAATCACAACAAATGGCACAGCGGCAACAAATAAGGATTTAACCAAAATAACAGGTATAAGCCACTTGTCGAGGCTGTGTATTATTTTAAATACATCAATTGAGTATTTTCGTAGGTTTTTAAGTTTCATTGTGGACCTCCAATTATCAAATCACCCGCCGCCTGCGGGCGGTGTTGCTTTTCTCGTCTCCCGTTATTGCGGGCTTGACCCGCAATCCCCTTATTTAGTGCATTATTCAGGGGATTCTGGGTCAAGCCCAGAATGACTATGACTCTGAGTTTGCTTAAGTTGACAGCAGTGATTCACCATCCCGATAGTAATGACTCTGCACATCGTACATATTGGCATATTCGCCACCGAGGGCAATCAGCTCATCATGTGTGCCTTCTTCGAGGATTTTCCCACCTTCGAGCAGGACAACCTTGTCGCAAAAGCGTGTACTTGCAAGCCTGTGTGATATGAATATTGAGCTTTTACCGCTTGAAAACTTATTATATTGCTCATAGACTTCGCTCTCGGCAATGGGGTCAAGTGCCGCAGTCGGTTCATCGAGAATCAAAATCGGCGAATCCTTATGCAGAGCACGGGCGAGAAATAGTTTTTGATTTTGCCCACCCGAGAGGATAACTCCATCTTCGCTCACCATCTTTGTCATATGGGTGTTTACCCCGTCAGGGAGTTCACTGACGTAATCCCATAGACCAGCCTTCTTTAACGCAGCGGTTATAAGACAGGGGGACGGTTCCTCTGTCTTGTTCTGCGGCGCAATACTTTCAGCCTGTCCCGTACACGGGACGCCCTGGTGTGCGTCCCCTACGCCGTTTGGCGCAATGTTTTCGGCTATTGTTAAAGGTAAAATGAACTCATCTTGAAAAACTGCTGAAAATAGTGCAAATAGGTCTTTTTTTCGGTAATTAGATATGCTCTCGCCATCAATCAGGATTTCCCCTGAGGTGGGAGAAATAAATCCGCATAAGAGCTTTACAATAGTGGTTTTCCCTGCACCGTTTATCCCGACAAGTGCAACCTTTTCCTTTGAATCTATCGTAAGCGATAAATCATCAATAACCTTTTGCTCCGATGTGTAGGAAAAGCAAACATTTTTAAATTCTATTTTCGGAGGAATCTTGCTATCCAGCCAAGTTGCCGGCAGTGGATTCTCAGGTTCTTTCTGAACTCCGCCGACTAAGTACTTTCGCATATCTCTCGCATACGGCAGAGCTACGCCGATTTCCGATATGCCGTCACTTATTGCGGTGACGAAATTAGAAAACCCTGCAATCGCCCCAAAGTACAAAATAAAATCAGCAATACCAACACTTCCCTGTACAACCATGTAAATCAGAAAAGCATAAGCCGCGCCGTCTCTTATTAGCACGGTCAGTGCATTTGTTGCATTTGACCTGAATCGGCGACCCTGCACTTTATTATCCCAATCCGAACGATCCTTGAATAGCCCCTCCGCAACGGAAATAAACCATGGCTTCATGTTGTAGAGCCGTATGTCCTTGCCATACTCGTAGTTCTCTGTCACCATAGTCATATATTCGATTTTCTTCTCAATCGGTGACCAGTTCTCCTTGTTTTTATGTTCATATCTATTGGCTTGTCTGCTGACAAAGTAATTTGCCACCGCAGTAGTTGTGAGCAGTAAGATTATCCAAATGTTAAGCCCCGATAATACGAGTGAAAAGAGAGTAAAGCCCAAAACTCCTGTTATGAGCCTATTTACAGCGGAAGTTGCCGTTATATAAAAGTTTCCACCTCCATCGCTCAGGTCTTGCCATATCAAGGCGTGCAAATCTTGACTTTTTGGGTCCTCAAGGTAGCTGTAATCGCAATCAAGATTTTTTTCTTTTAACTCCATGCGTGTGCCATTAAACACATTTTCCATGTGCCAGCCTCTTGCTCTGTTATTAAAATCCCTGAAAAAATTGAGTAGTACAAGAAATAGAGTAAATCCACCGACATAAAGAATAATCTGAGCTACAGGTGCATTATAAGTCAAAAGGCTCAGCACTATCATAGGCAAAAATATCCCCGCAAAAGGCACAAGTGCATCCATAACTGCACCCAGCACCCCCAGCGGGATTACTCTTCGGCTATATTTATGAACTCCGCGCATAATAAAAGATAGATCTGACATGGCATTTCTCCTGTAATGAGTGTGTTGTTTACATGATACACTATTTTACAGGTAAATGTAAAATTTTGCACGAACGGTAGCTATTCACGCACGAATGGCAACTATCGTACCAACCAGTCGTAATCTTGGCGACCATTTGATTAGCCAACATACTTAGCAAGGAATAGACATGGATTGCATTCATCCCAAAGTAGCGGGAATACTTCTATTTTCTTGAAACCCAGGGATTCATAGAATAGTCGTGTTTTTCGATAATATTCATCGGGGTTTTTCTCATCAAGGGTTTTTACTGTTAGAAATTCCATACCATTTTTGCAGCAATACTCTTCGCAGGTATTTACAATTTGCCGCCCTATACCCATGCGGTGATGAGTCTCCAAGATACCCATGACATAAATTTCTGCGGTATAAGGGCTATGCACCAGAATCGATACAAAACCCACAGCTTTGTTATCCGAGAAAACAGCGTAAAACGGCTTATCCTTCACTCCCTCAATGTAATCAAGCGTTGCTTCGGGAATTCCAAACCAATTTGGTAATGCGTTTAGCACTTTTTCAGATATACTTGTCTTTTCCTTCTCGTCGAATATTTCTCTAATCTCCATATATTTATCACCTTTCGTTTTGCAAATAGCTCCTGTAGTGGGTTCATGAACTGAGTAAAACACCAAGTAATTTTTGACCGGCAGGATTCTGTACCCCAGACTTGCCGGAAAAGCATCACCTATCGGTGGTTGCCTTTAGGGCATTAATTTCTAAGCCGGACATTGCCTTGTGATCGGCAACATTATCTCCGTGGCAAACACACCTTCCTCGCTCTGCCTACTCACGTACCCGCCGTACTTCTTTACAACACCATCAATACGAAGCAGTCCGAATCCGCCGTCCTTTTTCGTGCTCACGTAGCGTTTTTTCGCATTTTCTGCTGTTGAGTTCGATACCGAAATGTATAGTTGCTCCTTGAAGATACCTATATAGACACGGATAAAACGTGCATCTTCATCTTTTACATTTAAGCAAGCTTCTATTGCATTACTGAGTAAGTTTCCGACGATAATACATAGACCAATATCACTGAGCGGCAAATTTTTCGGAGCAGTTGCTTTTGTGTTTATTTTAATATTTTTGGAAGTAGCGAGCGAGAGTTTGCTGTTTAAAATTGCGTCGAGCATAATGTTCCCGGACTTTATGATTGCGTCAATTGAGGTCAAGTCTCTATCTAATTCGCTTAAATAGCTTTCCAATTTTGAGTAGTTTTCTTGCGCCAGATATGCTTTCATAAGTTGAATATGATTGTGGTAGTCGTGTCGCCAACCGCGTATTTGAGCATAAATATTTTGCACCTCTTCATAATGCGATGCAAGGAGCTCATTTTGATAGTCGGCATTAAGCCTGTCGATGAATCTTGATATTATATTTTTCACTGAGCGTCTCCCCTATGGTAACTGATAAAAGCTTTATTCAGTGTGTCATAACGCCTTCTGCTGAGTGGAACTTCTGCACCGTCATCTAAGTAAACTACTGTTTTTGAAATTTGCCTAATGTGCCTAAGTCCGACAATATATGAGCGGTGAACACGGCAAAAATCTTCAGCGAGAGCTGTTTCAAGCGCGCTTATAGATTCCTTGACTTCGATAATTTCGCTTGTTGTGTACACTACTACATTATGTGCAAAAGCTTCAACGTAAGTTATGTCATCACAAAAAACTCTGGTTTGACCACTCTCTATTTTCAGAAGTAGTGATGTCTTTTTGGCACCCAAAAGTTGCACAGCCTTATCGAGCACTTCCGTCAGTTTTTCTTTGCTGACAGGTTTCATAAGATAATGCAGCGCAGATACATCATAACCCTCGGCAATAAAATCAGGAAACCCTGTTATAAACACAATTTGCATCTGCGCTCCGGAGGCACGGAGCTTTTTCGCAAGCTCTACCCCATCCATTTGTTTCATCTGAATGTCGAGCAAGAGAATGTCAAATGATTTATCTGCATCATATGTAAACAAAAAGGCCTCTGAACTGTCGAATGTGCAGACATCCACAGTCAGAGTGCTTTTTGCCGCCCAACTTTGGATAAGGCTCGTGATGTATTCAGTTTCTGACTGCTCATCATCACAGATTGCAAGTTTGATTCTCATGCGAGTTCCTCGTGGTTCCCGCAGAGGCAAGGCAATTTGCTACGCTTTTTTGCGAGCCATCGGGATCTACACCGCTGTTCTCGCAAAAAAGACTACGCAAACTGCCTTGCCTCTGCTAATCTGTAGCAAAACTATAACCCCGCCAGTTTGCCAAAGCTGTCTTTCATTGCCGGGTATAAATCGCAATATAGCTTATAATAGTCCTCGTATTTGGTCGAGTTCTCTTTAATCGGATCTTGTGAGGGGTTTGTTTTGATTATGCTTTTGCACGCCTCTGAAACACTGCTGTATAGTCCCGTTCCTACGCCTGCCAGGATTGCGGCGCCCAGTGCGGGACCTTCTCTGTTTTGAATTGTGGTGACAGGCAGATTAAAGACATCGGCAATCATTTGGCGCCATACCGAACTTGTTCCTCCGCCGCCGGTTGCGTAAATCTCGCTAAACTCAACACCCATGCCCAGCAAAACATCAAGGTTTTGCCGTTGTGAGTAGACAACACCTTCTAAAACTGCACGGAGCATATCATATTTTGTGTGTATTGCTGAAAGCCCAAAGAACACGCCGCGTGAGTTCGGGTCGAGAATCGGACTGCGCTCACCCATGAGGTACGGCAGGTAAATCAGCCGATTTGCACCAATCGGCACTCTCTTTGCTTGAGCTGTCATAATTTCGTAAGGGTCTTGCTCCAGTCCTTTTGCAGTATTCATTTCAGGAGCAAAGAAGTTGTTGCGAAGCCACTGGAGCGACATACCTGCCGCGAGTGTGCAACTCATCACAGTCCAAGCGCCCGGCACAGCGGAGCAAAAAGTGTGCACTCTGCCACCGGGATCAACCGCAACAGAATCTGCGTGTGCGAATATAACTCCCGAGGTACCGATAGTGATAAATGCTTTACCTTTTTCGACAACTCCCGTTCCGATTGCGGCGGCGGCATTGTCTCCCCCACCGTAGACAACCGGTGTACCCTCAGACAGCCCCGTAAGTGCGGCAACTTCGGCAGTTATATGACCTGCAAGCTCAGAGGATTCATGTACGTCAGGCAGTAAAGAATGGTCAATTTCCAGCTTTTTAAGCACCTCATCTGACCAACAGCGGTTCGGCACATCAAGCATATTCATACCTGCCGCATCACTGACTTCCGCACCGTATTTGCCCGTGAGCTTATAGCGCAGATAGTCTTTTGGTAAAAGAATATGACGGCAACGCTTATATACTTCGGGTTCATTATTACGCACCCAAAGGATTTTACCCGCCGTAAACCCTGTAAGTGCCGGGTTTGCAGTGAGCTCAATGAGACGTGCGGCTCCTACCCTGTTTGTTATATCTGCACACTCAGCCGCTGTTCTGCCGTCACACCAAATGATGCTCTTACGCAGAACTTCACCATTTTCATCAAGCATTACAAGACCATGCATCTGTCCGGAAAAACCAATACCTGCTACATCTTTTGCACTTATTTTAGATTCCGCCATAACCGACTGTAAAGTCTTTACGCAAGCATCCCACCAATCAGCGGGATCCTGCTCTGCCCAGCCATTTTCAGGTTGGTAGAGCGGATATTCAACGGTTGATGAAGCGATAGCCTTACCAAATTCATCAAAAAGCACAGTTTTTGTACCGGACGTGCCTAAATCAATTCCAATAAGATATTTCATACTGATTACAACTCCTTTTTTAAAAATGTAACTATATCACCAGTCTAGCAGATGATGGGCAGTTTGCACTGCTCATCATCTGCGAGAGGGCTGAATAGTTACTTTAGAATTTCCTACAGAGCAAGCTTATAGATGTTGTATATATCATCTGCTGTCAGGTGTTTGAAGTTGCCGATTGCATCTCCGCGGTGCATGACACATTTATCAGCCATTTCGCGAAGTCTATCCTCACCGATTTTCACTTGACTCAGGCGAATCGGAAGTCCAAGAGAAGTGTAGTAGTTTTCAAGGCGTGTTATGCCTTCGTTTATAGCATGTAGAGCTTGGTCGCCCGCGTAATCGACATCAAAGACACGTCTAAAGAATTGTAAGAAGCGAGCGGGATCCTCTTTCCAGCAGTAACGCATCCATGCGGGGAATACGATGGACAGTCCTTCACCGTGATAGATGTCATAAATTGCACTGAGTTCATGCTCAATTTGGTGGCTCGCCCAATCGCCGACTCTGCCTGTGCTTAACATGTCGTTGTGAGCAATTGTGCCTGCCCACATGACCTCTGCTTTGATGTCATAGTCGGTTTGAAAATCTTGAGCAAGTTTTGAAAAATGAAGCATTGAGCGTATATTTGCTTCGAGCAACCTGTCTGTAACATCGACATGCTTCTCTTTTGTAAAATATCTCTCAAACATATGCGCCATAATATCAGAGCAACCGCAAGCTACTTGATATGCGGGCAGAGTAAATGTATACTCGGGGTTTAAAATTGAAAATACAGGGATTAGCAGTTCAGAGCCAATGTCTCTTTTCATCAGACCTTCGTCATTTGAAACAACACTGCTTGGTGAAGATTCACTGCCGGCGGCAGGGATTGTCAAAACAGTACCGATTGGAGTTAAAGGTCCTTTTAAATCCGACATCTGCGACTTGCCTATGTATAAATCCCAAACATCTCCATCATACGCAATACCTGCGGCAATGCCTTTTGCCGAGTCGATAACGCTGCCACCGCCAATGGCTAAAATGAAATCAACATTATTTTTGCGGCAAAGTTCTATACCTTCTCTGACAAGGGTAACGCGAGGATTTGGTTGGACGCCCGATAACTCAAAAGAGTTTATGCCTAAGTCCTTTAAAGCCTCACTCACCATGTCATATACACCATTTTTCTTTATTGAGCCACCGCCGTAGTGGAAAAGAACATTTTTCACATTGCGTTTTTTGAGCTGCTCTTTAAAAGCCGCCTCAGGTTCACGTCCGAAAATTAATTCTGTGGGTACCGAAAATTTAAAGTTTTGCATTGCTTGATTCTCCTATTCTAAAATTTAATTATGGGTTTTTATTTTAATTTTTCTAAGGCTTCTTTTGCCGCCTCTTGCTGCGCGCCTTTTTTTGTCTTGCCAACGCCTGTTCCGAGAACCACATCATCTACGATAACTTCAACGTGAAAAGTCTTATCATGGTCAGGCCCGCGCTCGTCGCTTAAGTTATAATAATAAACTTTATCGGGTGTCAGTTGAATTAGTTCTTGCAGCAACGTTTTATAATCAGCTATTTTTTCCTTTGGTTTTTTCGAGTGCAAAGTAAAACGGCTTGAAATTAAATCATAAACTGGCTCAAAGCCACCGTCGAGGTAAATAGCCGCAAGTAAAGCTTCAAAAGCATCTGCAAGTATGGAGGGTCTTGTGCGTCCACCGGTATTTTCTTCACCTTTGCCTAGTTTGATGTAAGAGCCGAGGTCAAGTGTAATCGCAAGTTCTGCCAGATTTTTCTCACATATAAACTCAGCACGGAGCCTTGACATACTGCCCTCTTTTTGCAGAGGATTGCCACTGTAGATAATCAGAGCTACAATCATGCCAAGCAGCGAGTCACCAAGAAACTCAAGCCGCTCATTACTGAGAGACCTGTCACCCATGCTATCATTGGCATATGAGCTATGTGTCATAGCTTGAGCTAAAAAGGTCTTATTTTTGAATGTATAGTTTAACTGCTCTTGCAATTTCAGCAATTGCTCGTTGTTCATATTTGAATTTCAACTTTCCTGACTCTGCATGATTTACAATTTTACACCAGCATAACATATTTCAAATAACAAATAAACAGATATGCTCATTATTCATGGAATTGCGGCTTGGGGACCTTAGTGACGTGGTATGTGTGAACAGTAATTACTCATTCATCAGAAGAAATTTTCATTTGCTCCACATTTTTTGAAAGCCTTGATGCAACATTTGAGCCTACTTCCCCTATTGCCTGCCTTATGGCAGATTCAAATGCCATTGCATTTGATGAGCCATGCGCTTTAATAACGGGTTTTGAAATCCCCAAAAGCGCAGTGCCTCCGATTAAGTCAGGATTGAGCTTGTCCTTTAACCCTCTCATTTTGTTTTTGATAATTAATGCCGAAATTTTTGTGAGGGCGGTACTCATAAACACAGATTTTAGTTCAGACATGAGGAGTGAAGCTGTACCCTCAACCGCTTTTAGAAAGATGTTCCCTGTAAACCCATCGCTCACCAGAACATCACAAGCTCCACCCATAGCATCTTTTGACTCAACATTGCCGACAAAGTTAAGTGTAGATTTCTCTAGGAGCGCATAAGTTTCAAGCTGTAGTGAAGTTCCCTTTGTGCTTTCGGCACCATTATTTAAAAGCCCAACACGAGGATTTTTGATTTTTAGCACACCTTCTGCGTAATAAAACCCCATGTATGCAAATTGCAGTAAATATTCAGGAGTACAGTCGGAGTTTGCACCGCAGTCAATGAGTACAAATTTACCTGTTTTACTGGGAAGAACGGGAGCAAGTGCGGCACGCCGGAGTCCGCGCACACGCTTTGTAATTAAAGTAGCCCCCGAAAGCAACGCACCCGTACTGCCCGCAGAGACAAATGCATCACCCGCACCATCACGAAGCATAGTAAGACCAACGTTTAATGAAGATTGCTTCTTCACACGAATAACTGTAGCCGGGTCATCTTCCATCAGAACAACCTCAGGAGCATCAACAATTTCCACACGTTTAGGAAGCTCGTCTATGCCTAGCTTTTTCATCGAACCTAAAATAGACTCTTCTCTACCCACAAGAACTATATCAACATCAAGATTTTTAGCGGCATTAAACGCCCCCAAAACAATCTCATCAGGGGCATTATCCCCACCCATAGCATCTGCAATAATTTTCATTGTAACGTACCAACCTTCCCGTTTATAACATCAAGCGCCCTTGCGGAAATTGCTTGATTCTTCTCTCTCTTGCCTTTGATTCTGTACCCCAGAGGCTCAATTAACCCGAAGTTTATATTCATCGGCTGAAAATCTGATACAGAGCCGCCTGAAATGTAGAGTGTGAGCGCACCTATGGCTGTCTCTCTTGGAAAATCATAATGCGGCTCTCCTTGCAACTCACGGGATAATTCAAGACCCGCAAGTAAACCCGAAGATGCAGACTCCACATAACCTTCAACACCTGTTATTTGCCCTGCAAAACTAATGCGCGGATCTGATTTTAAGCGATAATATCTGTCAAGCAGCTTTGGAGAATTTATATAAGTATTTCTATGCATAACACCGTAACGTGCAAATTCAGCATTTTTAAGTGCAGGAATCATTGAGAAAATACGCTTTTGTTCCGAAAATTTAAGATGAGTCTGAAAACCCACAAGATTGTATAGAGTTCCCTCCGCATTATCTCTGCGAAGCTGAATCACAGCATGAGGCACTTTTCCTGTCTTAGGGTCCCTCAGACCCACAGGCTTTAACGGACCGAACCGCATTGTATCTACACCCCGGCCCGCCATAATTTCGATAGGCATACAGCCCTCAAATATCATAGATTTCTCAAACCCATGAATCTCGGCAGTATCGGCACGAGTAAGCTCCGAAGTGAAAGCGGTATATTGCTCCAAATCCATAGGGCAGTTGATGTAATCAGCATCACCCTTATCATATCGTGAAGCCAAATAAGCATTATTCATATCAATGCTATCATAAGTGACAATCGGTGCGGCGGCATCAAAAAAACTGAGAAAATTAGTATCTGCAAACAGTTCAGCAATTTTAAGGGCAAAAGCATCTGAAGTAAGAGGTCCGGTAGCAATAACAACTCGACCATCGGGTATATCCGTCACTTCACCGCTTTTAACCGAAACAAGCGGATGATTTTCAAGAAGCGAAGTAACACGCTCAGAAAAACGCTCACGATCAACAGCCAACGCCCCGCCTGCGGGAATCTTTGTCTCATCGGCAACTTTGATAATAAGGCTCCCAAGTCTCCGCATTTCCTCTTTCAAAAGCCCAACAGCATTTGATAAATCAGAAGAACGAAGCGAATTTGAACAAACGAGCTCGGCAAAACCATTAGAAACATGCGCAGGAGACATTTTATCAGGCTTCATCTCAAAAAGCTCAACATTTATGCCTTGCTGAGCAAGTTGCCAAGCCGCCTCACACCCGGCAAGACCCGCACCAATGATTTTAACACAATTACTCAATACGTATATCACTCCCGGCTAGGCAGATGATATGCTGTTTGCGGAGTCTTTTTTTCGAGAACAGCGGTGTAGATCCCGATGGCTCGAAAAAAAGCGGAGCAAATTGCATATTATCTGCCGGATTGTTTACGGCGGATACCGATTAAACATAACGAAATAGGGCAAAACTACTGTGAAAACTATAGCATATATACGCAGTCAAATCAAACAAAATTTTACTATAGTGAGAAACTATAGCGAGAAGCTCTTAGGTATAATCCCCTGTATACTCAACCAACACGACATTATCAACACCATTTGTTTCCTTCAGCGGTTTTAAGAATGATGTGTCACCCTTGCGAACTTTAACTTCAACAGTCATCTCAGTAAAGCCCATGCCAATTGTTTTGTTTTTCAGTTTGTGAGAAATTTTCCCCAGTTTTGCTGAGACATCTTCTTCAACACCCTCATCGTCGTTATAACGTATTATGAGCAAAAAGGCACGCTTGTCACTCCCCAGAGCTATAAACAGAATATACATAATCGCAATGAATGCCGTGCCTATTAAAGCAACCAGGTAAAGTCGCGCTCCTGCCGTAAGCCCTGCGCCGACTCCCCAGAAGAGGAATCCGACATCCAGTGGGTCTTTAACTGCCGCCCTGAAACGCACTACGCTTAAAGCCCCTACCATACCAAGTGTTAGCACCAGGTTAGTCCCAATAGTAATAATGATAAACGAGGTAATGACACACACCATTATTATGAGCAGGTTAAAGCTCTCGCTATACATCACGCCTTTATGGAAAAAGCGGTACACCAAAAATATTACCAACCCGCAGAAGCCGGCAACAGCCAGTGATGCTAAGACATTAAGAGGTTGCAAATCCTCCAAAATAATGATTTGTGGGTCTAAGAGCCATTCAAGTAGTACTTCAAATCTTCCCATACGGTAAAATACCCCTTTCTCGTGCTATGCAATATTTTGACATTTCGGTATACGCCAGTGGCAACCCGTTGAGTAGCCGCTTTATGATTTCAGGTAAAAAGCTTGTATATTTCACTTCCAGAAGTGTCTGATATGGTTTGCTCAGCTTATAGTTTACATTTAACGAGTCATATCTAATGGGTGCAACCGCTCCGGCATCATCATCGGTGACAAAGAGTTGCCCGTCAAAGGTAAATCGTACATCTCCCGCCCTATAAACGAAGGCTTCGCGCCGATAAGCATATATAGCAGTCGGTCGCAGCACCCGCAACCTGTGTATTACGCCCAGTTTCTGCCATATAGGTGAATCTTCCGTCAGCATGAAGCTGAGATCGCCCGCTTTAACCATATTATATTGTTCTGTTGAGATTCTCTCGGTTTCCTTGTATGATAAAAGCCCGTCTTTATGTTTGCGCTCCAAGCGAATGAATGATAAATCTCCGTTATAATGCCGTATCCGAAACTTGTTACGCACGACTGCGCCTTTATATTTCGCATAATAAAAGCTGTTTTGCAGGTCATCAAAATAAAGGTTGTTGACCACATATGACCCATCTTTAGAGTGTGAATCCGGTTCCATAATATCCGAAACTCGCTCCCGAAGAATAGCAGCCGTTTTTGGCGTGATTATGTACTTCATTTCAAATCGTTGTCGCATAATTATGCTACTCCTCCAGTGTAAAATGGTCTAAAATATTCCCATGTATATCTGATAAATAGAATGTTCCGCCCACTCGCACATTGAAGCCCATTTGTATCCTGAACAAATCTTCGGCGGATCTGCTTCCCCTGCCTGCCAGCTCCAGCCGAACTCCCGATGGTATTGACATTGAAGGTATTCTCCATCTTTGCAAATCATCACGACGGTTACTTAAGAAAAGCCCCTCGGTATGGATTGTAAAATTATTGTGGTTAACCAGTGTCAAACCGTTTCTGCGTGGCTCTTCAAATGCTTCGGCTATTACCAGGGGCGGGAAGTCTTGACGTGTTACAAGAGTTAGCTCCACCACGCCGTCAGTACCGGCATTTGCACTTGATACAAAAACAGTTTCGCTGTAGAACCGCTCACCGTCAATCAGCCAATGGTCAAACCCTGTAAACCTCGGCAGAATCGGAGTGACCGGTACGGTCAAGTGGTTGAAGTACCTTGAAGAGCTTGCAATTTGTGTGCCTATTCGAGCCTGTGTTGCAGGCTGTCCATCGCTATCAAGTACATATATGGAGAACATTTCATTGTCAAAATCGAAAAAGCGAGCGAGGCTGGAAAAAATAACACCATCTCTGTTTGCAGCAAAGTGAATCATTTCCTCGTGATTCTGCTCGGCGAAATACCTTGTAAACCATTCCGGGAATTTATTTGCGTCAATGGCATGGCCTATTTCACCATAAGCTTGACCGTAAAGGTTCGCAATAGCATCACGCACTGTCTCTTCCGTGACTACATTTGCCGCAATATCGCACAACATCATTGTAAACAGATCAATCATATCTTGGCGAGTCAGGATATTGCGCAGCAGTTGCCCGTTGTCATTGTTGTCTTCCAAAATATATCGGAAGGTAGGTAGGCGATAGTTGTCACCATATAAGCCTAAAATCCAATCTAAATCGAACATTGCATAGCGCCAACGACCATCTAAACTTGGATGCAGATCAGGTACTTGCTCGCCTGTAAATCGCCAGCGGCGCAGGTTGTTGTATGGCCAGTCCCTTGTCCCAACGTAGATATGAAACGCATAGTACCGGAGCAGATTTTCTACATCTACGATGGCATTTAATGCGGCAAATTCATCTTCATCATTAAGGTCGCGCCATGCAAACATATTTTTATATGTCAAATCCTCAATTACACGCTCACAGGCGTTGCGGAACCACCATTCACCTCGTCCAATTACATCGAAATCGCGAGAAGGTGCTTCATATAGCTTTTCAAAGAAATCATCATCTACTCGAACTTGAAGCCACGCAAAGCCGTAATATTCACCATTTACAAACACCGCAGCCGCACGCACCGGTGTTACATCATAAAACCCGGCATTTCTTGCAAGCACTGAGCCCACTTCATTACGCAGCATACCGAAATAGCGGTCGTTTGAGCCGTTTCTGAGTATCAGGGTTTCATATCTGTGCTGTGGTGTTTTGACGTCATTTAGTATATAGTCTCCCGGAAAGAACTGATAGTGAAATCTGCCAATGCCGGGGCTGTATTCTCGACGTGGTATAAGCCGCAGTGATTTCTGCTCATGAGCTCTCGACCACGAACCGAATACACGCAACCCCGCATCCTGTGCGACTACACGCTCACCGCTTGTTGTGAAGGTTTCAACGTGAATAGGGCGTTCACCTTCTCTGCCGCGCAGGTTGAAGTTCGCCGGATCGGTTGGAATAATATTACGCCCCGGATTATCACGGATAAAATCTTCTCGCAGCGCACCCGGAACCAAGATACCGTAATTATGGTCAAATAGGTAATACGGGTCTGTGACGAGCGAGAAAATCAGTACATCCTCGCCGAACCGCTCGTGTACCCCTGTTCCTACGAAATATGTGTGTGTCTGCGGTCGAGTTTTATGTATGTAGCCGAGATAATCCTCATAAACTGCTATGGCTCTGATGACTACGATTTGTAAATTCTCAGTCGCTTCAATTACTATTGGCTCAGAGTGTTCGTGAGACTCCTCTGTTGGTGCAGAGCCGTCAAGTGTAAAGAATACTCTCGCTGCTTCATTTGATGCTGTAATTTCGACAAAAATTGATCTTGTATAGAAATGCCCTTCTTGCGAAAAACTTAATGTAATATCAACTTTTTGGTATGGATCATCATACTCATTGCCACCCTCCTCATTTTCTGCACCGTCGTAAGGCGGAAAATACTGAACAGTCAGCGGGTTTGCGGCAAGTAAATATGTTGACAAAGAAAGAACAGCCAAAAGAAATACTATTACGGCAATTCTTTTGGCATTCATTCCCATGCTTCCACTCCTTGGCAGCTAAATTTTGCAGTGATTTTACAAAGTTATTGTTTATTTTGAATATTAGCGGTCGTTTAGTAACTTTTGTGTCGCCAACACCAGGAACATATAATGCGAGGAACCGCCGCCTATTACATATTCTGTTTGCTGCCATAGAAATGGGAAGTTTAACAGCTCAGGAAAGTCGGGGCGTATGAGTGCTGTACCGGAAATGACTCCGCCGGGATAAAACGACCAATCTGCTCGATTCCATCCGTAAGCTACGAGTGCTGACTTGGTGCCGATACCGGAAGCAAATGACATATTGTTTGAGCCCGGATGGCAGCCGAGTACGAAGTTGAGAGCATTGTAAATAAAGTCAGGCTCGAATACATCGGGGTATGCTTTGTGTAGGAAGTAATACTCAAATCCGCGCCTTTGAATATCCCAGCCTGCGCCCCAAATATGTGGGCGATATGGGATACCATACGGTGTTTCGGCACTGAGTTCACTAAGCTTTGTTTTTAATGCGGGTAGGGCTTCTCTTATTTTTCCGGAGAAACCTTCATCACCGAGCGCACTATCTACCTTCGCTATTATCCAACCGAGTTCTGTAATTGCACCTGTCACTTCGTCAACATTAGCAAGCAAGAAATCCTTGTACTTCTTTTCTCCTGTCGTGAGAAACAGCTCGACTGCAGCGTGGATTTTTGAGTGTAATGGTGATATATGCCATGGTGTTTCCTTGCTTATCGGTCCATCTTTAAGCTTAGTAATTTCAAACAGCTCTTGTGCCGCTTGCAGTGATTGCGTGCTTAGCTCGTCGTTAAAGCCTTTAAGTACGCGGGCTACCGCTGCCAATTGCGCCGCTGTTTTAAACTCGCGCTGCGGATTGTCTTCGGTGAATACCCAGCGGTCATCTGCATTGCCGATGATTCCGTCGGTCTGAGCCGCGGTATCTCCGAGCATCACATATTGCGAAATATTGTTCACAATAATCCCACGATACAGCCGACCTAAAGCACGGTACGCACCTACAATAGATAGTGCACCATGTTCTATTTGCTGCAAAATGTCATTTATACCGTCGGGCTTGTGAATGTTCACTTTTCTTGCTATTTGGTCAATTGTGGTTGTGTCGTAATTCACACCGAAACTTTCATATGCCATTGCGAGTATATAGCACTCACCTGCTTGTGATTCGATGCGTAAATCATCATCACCCGCATCGTGCCACCCACCGACATTGAGCCCCGGCACGTGTTCGCCCGGTTTGTATTTCGTCAGTGTGGACGAGCCTTGGATATAGCCGTCGAAGTGGTTGTGGTCAACAGGTGCCATAAGTGCATCGTCCATGTGGCAGAGGTCATGCCACACTCTGTACCGCTCCTCTACTCTCATATGGCACATTTGTACAGGCAGAAAATATTCGAGGACGGGTTGCCATACACCACGGTCATAGATATCGGCTCCTATGCGAAAAATTGAGGATTCGGAGCTGCCATACCGCACCTTATACAGCCCGCCTTCTTTCAAATCCGTAAAGTCAAATCTCAGGTAATTGTAGCGGAGAAATGCACCCCACTCTTCTCCGATTCCTTCGCGAACCGGTTCATCACCTGTTTCTGTTACTTTATATAACGCTATTTTTTCACGCTTTTTATCATACTTGTCAAGCTCAATAACCGCTACTTTTGGCTGCGCGGGATGATAACCCACTTGCGAGAGTTGAACTACCGGGGTATGCAGCCAATCTTCAACTACGTTTGGTGTTATCACCCAGACGGCTGCTCCTTTTGTCGTATTTGGCATCAGAGCACTGCTTATCACAAACCAACCGTCATTACTCTTTGCGCGTGAATCATATAAAGTTATCGGTGAGCCCTTTGACTCTATCTTACATCTGCCATAGATGTCATCGGGTCTGATTATGAGGCTTTCCCCTTCTGCATACGGTTCTATGTCAAAATCGTTAATACCGGGTAAAGGCATCAGCGGCCCGTTAGGCTGAGTCGGGAATATTCCTTGCTTTTCATCCATAATCCAAGGCTTACCGAATAATGCGCCCGGAAATAGCTCCATCGTTAGACACACATTCCCTATGAATTCATCAGGTATGGGTGCGTCTAAGTCAACGGTGATCGTGACCGAGTTTTTCTCCCCTTTGACTATCACTTTGTAGTCGAGCTTGATATCAGGGTATTTTACCGGGTTAAAGCCTGTTTCCCTGCTTTTATCGGGATATGCAAGCAACGTTGTGATTGTGTTTGCTTCTTCGTCTATATCTCGCTCGCCCTGCTTTGGTACCGGTCTCCATTGCCCTGCAAGGTTACGAAACCTCACATCACCGTTTGAAGCAACACGCTCACCATGCATGATAATGCTCACCCCTGCTTGATGCCCTTCGGGGTAAATATCATCAAATACCATTATGTCTACGCCTTTATTTCGGAAATATCCATTCCCGCTTTTTAACGAAAATGCCATAATAATGACCATTCCTTTCGAAAATCCTAAGATACAAAACGACCATGAAAAGGTATGAGTTGTTACGATGTTAAATCAGTTCTGATTGTCGGAAAGTATATCATAAATTTTTCTGTAAAGCAATATGATAATCAGTGCTACTGTTCACAGGGTAGCAGATAATGGGTAGTTTGCACTGGTTTTTCGGGAGAACAGCGGTGTAGATCCCGATGGCTCCCGAAAAACCAGGGTAAATTGCCTATTATCTGCGGGAATCAACCGGGGTGTGAACAGTTACGTGCTACTTTTTGGGAGTAACTCAACAAATCCTTTTTAGGTTGACAAATGCACATAGAGCTTGTAGGATAGGAGTGTAACATTTAAATTTGGGGGTTTCCGCTATGAAAAAAACTGCACTATTTCTTGCACTTGTGATGGTTTTCACAATCATTCCGCTTTCCGGCACGGCCTATGCTGAAGAATTCGTCCTGATTTGGGAGATGACCGATGATGATGTCCGTGCCTTTGTAGAAGGCGAGGAACATGAATTTCTCAGACCTGCACAGGCGGGTGGCCGCCCCGTTTACTCTATTGATGCCGATGGCGGGATTCATGTCAGCTACAGAAATGCAGATTGGCAGTCCGTAGATGTCAGAGATGACTGGATGGAAGATGGTCAGGTTTACACCATTGTAGCGGAGTTTCGCTCAACAGAGCCTGCACTGTTTCGCATTATGAACACTGATTCCCCTTATGCAACACTTGCAATTACGGGAGAGCCAAACCTCTACGGAACAGTCGTCTTTGTGACCGGCATAGAAGAGGGGCAGAGGGGCGTTCGCCTTACCACTCCTCACGGTGTTAATATTGATTATACAATAGTTAGTATCCGAATCTATGAAGGCAACATAGCCGGTGACGTAGGAGCAACAATGTGGTATATGAATGTACCGTCGCTACATGAGCTTTTTGCTGACTTTTTCTATTTCGGCAACATCATGGAGCCGGGCGTACTCGGCGATGACAGCACGGTGGAGATGTTTTTGCACCATTACAACTCTGTTACCGCTGAAAACGCTATGAAACCTGAAAATGTCGCCCCGAGCAGAGGTGTGTGGAATCTGTCCGGCTCTGATACCCTTGTCAATTGGGCAAATGAAAACGGCATACGGGTTCATGGTCACACATTGGTGTGGCATAGCCAGTCTGCACCGTGGCTCAAGGAGGACGATGCCGGCAATCCGCTAACCCGCACCGAGGCAAGGGAAAATATGGAATATTTCATAACCCGGTATGCAGGGCATTTTGCCGGCCGAATCGCATCGTGGGATGTCGTCAATGAAGCGTTTACAGACAGTGTGCCTGATAGCAGACCGGGCTCAGAGTGGCGCGACAGCCTTCGCAGAAACTCTCCGTGGTACCTTGCCTACTCAAACGGGCTTGACGAAGCAGCAGGAGAATGCCCTTCAGATTATATCTATGATGCCTTTGTATTTGCACGACTTGCAGATCCGGGAGCCATGCTGTTTTATAACGATTTTAACGAGGAACAAGTCGGCAAGCGTGAGGCAATAGCCGCTATGACTGAAGAACTTAACGAACGTTGGAGAGATGACCCCCGCAACACAGAGCCCGGCCGTCTGCTGATTGAAGGACTGGGTATGCAAGCGCACTACTGGACCGATTGGCTCGACCCTAACGATGTCAGAGACACCATCGTGCGTTTTGCGGCAACGGGAGCAAGAGTCGCTATTACCGAGCTTGATATCCCAATAGGACAGTGGAGCGCATTCGGCGCTCGCGATGATGAGAGCCTGGCGCATCAAGCGGAATTATTTGCTGATCTTTTCAGAATTTTTATTGAATATGCACATTATATTGACAGTGTAACGATATGGGGCAGAGCCGACCACCAAAGCTGGCGCGCTCAAGGATTCCCTTTGCTGTTTGATGGCAACCTTGAGCCGAAACCGTCATTTTGGTCTGTTGTAGACGTAGCTACAGCTTCAAATATATCTCAAGTAGAGACACCTGAATCTGAGCCTTATCCGGAGTATGAAGTGTATGTTTCGCCGCAGATGCCGCCCCCATCGCCGTCTGTTGAGCCTGCCTCTGAGCCTGAAACAAACGATTTACTGTGGATTGTTGTTGCCGTTGTTGGCGCGGTTGTTCTCGTTGGCGGGGCGATTATAGTGGTTTTACGCAAAAAGAGGCGTTCAAAATGACAAATTAAACTGTAACTATGCACAAGGTTAGCAAATGATGCCCGGTTTGCACCGGTTTTTCGGGAGAACAGCGGTGTAGATCCCGATGGCTCCCGAAAAGCCGGGGTAAACCGGGCATCATTTGCGGGGGTACTGAACAGTTACTATCAATTTAATGTAAACTTCATTTCTCCGTCACTGAATTGCGCTACATAATCCCCGCGAAATCCATTGATTTCTACATAGCCGCTTTCGTCGGTTTTTACCTTCATTTCAGGCGTGCGCCACTGTTTATGCAGCAAGTCATAAAGAGCGTCGTACGCCGGCTTTTTATGTCCCTCTTTTGTCACGAGACCTGTCGGAGCGTTGAGCCAGCCACCGTCAGCAAAGCTCCAGTACGTCACTGCTTCAACAAGTGGACACTCAAATAACGCCGTGTAAAACTCGACAATTTGCTTTGCTTGACGCTCTAAGCCATCGGGTGTTGACGGCCATTCATCGGGCACGAAATCATTAAGGTCAACTATATGCGCAGGCATTAGGTCGCCCGAAACAAGATTTATCTCTGTAAAATGTAACGGCAAGCCGAATTTTGAAAACCGTTCCAGAACCTCATGTGTTTTCTCTATCGGCCAAATGCGCTGATGCATATGTGACTGCAAGCCTATAGCATCTATACAAACGCCTGCATCGAGCAGTTTCTGCACGAGGTCGCTGTAGTCAGTGCTCATGTCAAAGTCGTTTATGAGCAGCACTGCATCGGGATTGGCGTGTCTGGCTTCATCAAACACCTTTTTGACCAGCCCAACCTGACCTTCCATCTTACAAATCCGCGTGACAGCATTGTCGTAGCGGTCAAAAACAGGCATTATCACGACTTCGTTAATAACATCCCAAATATCAATAATACCCTTAAAATCTGTCACATCACGTTTAATTCGCTCAAGCTGTTTCTTTAAAATTTCTTCATCAGAAAATTCGAGAAGCCAGTCCGCACAGACTGTATGCCAACACAATGGGTGACCTTTTACGGTGCGCCCGCGCTCACGCAGCCACTTTGCAGCTTTGATTGTTTCCTTTGTCATAGGTTTACCGCGCACAGGTTCGAATCTGCCCCAATAAAAAGGCAATGTGAAAAAGTCGAAAATTTCAAGCATATTATCTACTACTCGCTCAGCGTTTTTTAGTTCCTCGCCTTTTTTAAGCCCATTAACCGTGTTTAGCGTTTCAAATGCTGCACAGCCGAAACTGACACTGCCTTTTACTTGCCGTACAGTGACCTCTGTATTTGCGACAGGCTGCCCGTTTGCCGCTTTGATTTGAACCTTATCCGTCCCAATTCTATGCTCATATGAATTGCTCATGTAATTCCCTCCTGCTATTTTAAGAATGACCGCATCGGTTAAGACACGGTCATTCCTGCTTTTAATGATTTGAGTTGTAAATCAATGATGGTTCCTAAAAACCGAATTCACGTACCTTACGAACCCTTTTTCTTTGCCACAACTATGATAACTACAACAATTGCAACAGCACCAACTACGATGAGGACAATACCCCATACAGGGAAGCCGTCTTCTTCAACAGGATCCGCTGCAGGCGCCGGTTCGGGAGCCGGCTCAGGAGTTGGTTCGGGAGTGGGTTCCGGCTCAGGAGCAGCAGCTCCTGTATCAGGAAGGTCAGTATATAGCCATACGCCTGTGACACCTAAGTTAACTATGCCACCGTCATATGTGAAGGAGATTCCGAAGTTTCTGTCATCGAGTTCATCTTCGCCCGCTGCCAGAATTGCTTCCACGTAAGGATGTCCGCCGATTGGGAATGCAATTGCGCCCGGAACTTGATTATCATAAATCATGATGGTTGGAGCTTCCATTGTGCCGCCTTCCCACGACCAACCATTTGCATTACCAAAGATAGTGAGTTGGAGCATTTCGTGTTCATAGTCATCAGGCGCATTATCTACGTAAACAACAAACCAGTTTGCCTCGACCAAAAGACGTGCTGTAAGTCCGCCCGGACCATCATCTACACCAAGTGCAGTGTTACCGGCAAGTGGTTCGCCTCCGGCGACTGCACGTGTATCACCGTTAAAGCCCAGTTGAGTATCAGGGTCACCCCAAATCATGGCGCCGACACCCATAAAGAACGGAATTGTTCCTTCATCCGGCATTTCCGCTGCCTCTCCGGCGCCAGGATTCGGAATACCTTCAGCTACTGTACCAACGAGATGAGCACTGACGACATTGTCCGGAGAGATAGAATCATCCCATGCTCCGAATACTAAGTGCATCTCGTTTTGTTCGGCGTGTAAAGGCCAGTACTCAGTCCAGTCGGCAAATACGATTTCGAGTGTGTTGCCTTCAACCGCAGTTGTATGGTGATCCCACCAGCCTGTACCCGGTGCCGGAGATTGGATGACAAACTCCGCTTCGCCCGGTTCATGGTCAAACTCAATGACGATACCGGTAATCTCGCTCATGTTCCACGGGAGTGAGCCAACTTCCATAGACCAGCCCCAGTGACCATCAACGGGGTCATGACCACCAAATCCTCTTGCCGGCGGTGCTAACACAGGATCTTCATCGCCGGGTTCAAATTGCGGAGCTCCCCACTCTTCACCGACAAGCCATGCGCCTACGACATTATCCGGAGTGATAGAATCATCCCAGTTGCCGAATACCAAATGCACTTCGTATTGCTTGTTGTGCAATTCCCAGTCTTCTTCTACGGTGAAATCTTCAAAATTGATTTCAAGTCTGTAATTGTCAAACTCTGTTGCGCCGGGATGATCCCACCAGTTAGCAGGACTTTGGACAACAAATTCAGCGGCACCTGATTCAATATCAAACTCAATAATGATTCCGGTGATGCCTCTCATGTTTTGCGGGAGTGTGTCGATTCCTATTCTGCTTGACCAACCCCAGTGACTGTCAGGGGCATCGACGCCTTCCGGATCTGACGTCAATTCAATGAGATTGTCGTCTGCCACCGCAAGAAGCGGTACGAATGTTAGTGCAAAAAGCACTACGAGCGCGAGGGTAAAAATACGTTTTTTCATTTGTTCCTCCTAAAATTTTGTTTTTTTACTAAAAGTGTTTAAATATATAAACACGTTTTAAGCGTCATATCGCCGATGCCCAAAGCTCACCATTATCCTTTAACACTGCCTACGTGTACGCCTTTTACGAAATATTTCTGCAGGAACGGATAAACACAGAGTATCGGCACCGTTGCAACCATTGTGATAGCCGCGCGCATGGCAATCGGAGTCATTACATGCCCCCCTGCTTGCGCCGCGTCGGGGTGGACATTGGCATCGCCGGCTTCACCCATAGCAGCACCAACAAGTTGCATCAGTTGATGTTGCAGTGTCGCAAGGTGGTCCGGGCGCGCAAAAACTTCTGTAGTAAACCAATCGTTCCAGTTACCAACAGCAATCCAAAGCCCTACCGTAGCCAAAACAGGCTTGCAGATTGGAAGTATTACCTGCATAAATATCCTAAATTCACCTGCCCCGTCTATGCGGGCAGCCTCGACAAGACTGTCGGGTAGTCCCTGCATATAAGAGCGGATAACTATGACATTGAACGCACCGAAAAGTCCCGGAAGCCAATATACATGGAAAGTGTTCAAAATTCCCAAATTCTGGAAAAGGAAGAATGCCGGTATCAGTCCCGCTGCGACGTACATTGTTACAACGAAATAAATTGTCACGAACTTCTTAAGCAAAAATTCACGTCTGGACAGGACATACGCTGCCACACTGCAAATAAATAATCCTCCGATAGTGCTTATAACGGTGCGCGCAATCGAATTTTGGAATGCGATGAGCAAAAGTTCGTTTTCCAGCACTGCCTCATATGCTGCAAGTGAGAATATCCTTGGCCACAGGCGGATGCCGCCTCTCACGCTGTCGAGTGGTTCATTAAACGAAATGGCGAGAGTGTTTAACATCGGATAGAGCATCACCACAACAATGAATGTCATTAATAACGCATTAAAAATATTGAATATTATGTCTCCGGGTGTCTGTTTTACCCTAGATTTTGGTTTTATATATTTCCCGCGTTGTTCTGTATTTGCTGACATTTTTCCGCCTCCTAAATAATTCCCGTGCCGTGCGCAACGTCAATAAAGCGTCTAAGCGTAGTTATATCAAAGATTCCTTTGCAAAACGCTTCGATACTTGGTTTGCTATTGTAATCAGTATGACCGCTGCAAGTGTTCGGAACATTCCAACTGCCGTAGCGAGTGAGTGATTTTGCTCCTGTATACCCTGGAAGAATACATTGATGTCCAGATTCTCCGCAGCAGGGCGCGTCATTACATTCTGAAGAAGTAACGGTGCTTCAAAACCGGCATTGAGTACGTGCCCAACGCTCATTATCAGCAGTACCAGTATTGTGGTTTTTATACCCGGCAAAGTAATGTTAAACATCTTTCTGAAGCGCCCGGCTCCGTCAAGCTCAGCACTTTCATAAAGCTCAGGGTCAATTGCAGTCATTGCGGCAAGATAAATGATAGTGTTCCACCCGACGCTCTTCCACACATTAGCCAGTCCCTGCATCATCCAAAAACTATCAGACTCTGCCAATATGAGGCGGCGCTCCTCCCATATGCCGAGACCCATCATTATTTCGTTAAGTATACCTCCGCCATTGAGGAATTGCTCGATAATACTCGTAGCTACAACCCATGATAAAAAGTGTGGCAGATACGAAATGGTTTGTACGATACGCTTTGTCTTTTTGAGTCTAATCTCGTTTATCATCAAAGCCAGGAAAATCGAAGTAGTAAATCCCAAAACCAAGTTAATTAAACTCATGGCTAAAGTATTGGTCATTACACGTTGGAAATCACCGGTAAAGAAAGTTCTAAAGTGTTGAAACCCGACCCAGGGTTGCACTTCCTCTCCGGGTTGGAAAAACTGAAATGCCATCTGCCATCCGCCGAGCGGAAGATATGCAAAAACAAATACATAAATCATGACAGGAATAATCATGAGGAAAAGAGCCTTTTGATGCCAAATCATTGTCAGCTTTTTATCGTCCTTGCGCAGTAAAACCAGAGAAAGTATCGCAATGAATGAAGCAATCATAGGCCATGGAATCGAGGTAAGACCATTATAAATGCTGATGTGGTCGGCTAAATATTGCCGCGCAGTTCCCCGTGCCAATGCATCACCGGAATCCTGTGAGTTAAGTAACATGAGGAAAAAATTCCTGGCACTGAAGTCTTCGATTAAATATGCATTATGCTGAGTATTAATAAACATTACTAGTGCATAAAACACAAAAGGTGTAATCGCAGCAATAGAGAAGCCAACTTTAGAAAATGGCATGAATATCTTGGAGCTGTATTTGCTTGCCGCTATCCCTAAAAATACAAACGCTGCCAAAAAAAGTATAGGGAACACAAATAAAATACCCAGCACCACTGAGGGATTGTATGCGCCGGATACGGCTTGTCTCATGTAAAGCCAATCAAACGCCTCAGCTGTGTTAAACAGCAGCGTAAAGATTCCAAAGCCGGACGCCGTTTCGACCATTCTAAAGGTGACCGTATCAAAATACGTATCAACAACACTTACCCAATTGAGTAATGTCAAAATCAAAATGATTGCTCCTCCACCGAGCGTAATCCAAAATTTTCTCGGATATCGATAGAAGAGGATGTTTGAAGTATCGCCGTATATCGGTTTTGCAATTACACCAGAACTCATAATAGTCTAACCCCTTTAAGAATCATTTTTGTAGGGGACCGGATAAGGATTGGGTCCCCTACAAAACCAGTAGTTTACCCTCCGGCAGCAGCAATCGCTCTTTGTGCAAGTTCGGTGTAGAAGGCAAGGTGACCTTCCATCAAATGCGGAGGTATCGCTTCAATAGCTTGCAAATAGAGTTCCCACCGCTCCTCAAACTCTTCGGGCGAGCTCGTGATTAAGGGGATTATGTGATCTCTGTCAATTCCGACAGACATTCCTATGTAAGATGCAAATTCGTGTGCATCGGAGCCCGGTGTCGGCTCTGTTCCCCAAAGCGGATAGAATGGGGGTCTTGGCAAAGGCTCGCTTCTCATAAATCCGGTGAAGTGGCTAAGACCGTGTCTCCCAAAGAACTCTCTGTCAAATGCGCTGAGTCCTGCAAGGTATTCCTCCGGAGAGTCACCCGGTCCGGAGACATTGTTATCAGATAAGAAAAGTCCTTGAATTTTAGGCAGTATGTCTCTTAGCTGACGACCCATATTATTTCTGAGCCAACGAGAGTCATTTTGCAATTCACGCATTACTTGAGGACGTACAATGCGCCCTACTTCGTTGTAGTAGTAATGATAGCCGTCGTTTATTCCAAATGAGTGAAGGAGATCTCTGTTTGCTTCGTATACATCACGCTCAATGCCCCAGTTAAGGAAACGCTGAACGGGCTCTTGAATTATCCAGTCTAAAAACTGAACAAATCTGATAGGGTCTCTGTTGTTCCAACTGATGTTTATGCCGTTATTCCCTGAGAACATTCCTCCGGCTATGTCCCAATAGTTGTACTCTTCAGCGTGATCCCAAATAAAGTCGATCGGCACATGAGTGCGTTCATATAAACTTGCGGCGATAAGCGTGTTTGTAGAAGCTTCCCAAATCCATTGCTGACCGGGAACCAAAAGAACCCTGCCCTGAGCGATTACAGCTTCAAACTCAGACCCGCTGCGTGCGAAAGTCTCGGGGTCGATAACCGGCTGTCCGTGAGATGTCACTCTGTGTATCATCTCGTTGAGCTTTGCATAATACGGTCTAGAATTTGCATTCATCCATTCGCGTGTGTGGATTGGAGCAAGGTCAAGATATGCTCCAACCCTGGCTCCGCCGCGATTATAACCGGCGATGCCCCAGTTTGGAGCTCCCGCAAGGAATTGAGGTGGGTTTGTAAGAAGCCAATTATGTGCATTAACTCCAATCTCAACGCCGAGGGTGTCCATGCCGTCGATTGTGGGGTTTGCTTCCATGTACTCGTATACAAACTCAAACATCTCGTCAAAATCGTTAGGTCTGCGACCGTGGAAGTCGATAACCGACTTTTGAAGCCACCATGCGGTACCATTAAAGAAATGTATTTCTGTTTCACCAAAATGTGTGCCCCAAATCTCTGCTGTATAGATGTTTCCATCATCAGCCCTCATGAGCTCCCACCACTGGTCGTAATGCTCTCTGAGGTTTGGCGCATGTGCTTCGATAAGATCACAGATAGGCATTATAGCGCCTGCTGCAGCTGCTTCTGTAGCAAGAGCACCGACAAACAGTGCATCTTCTTGAATTCCGCCCGCAAGCATTGTTCCGAATACGGTGTTAATGTCGCCTACCAAAAACTGAATGTTTATTGTAACACCTGTGATTTCTCTAACCAGTTGAAGAAATGGGTTATCCTGTGTTCCGGGAATACCCATGTTACGGCTAAATATAGTAAATTCTATATCTTCCATGTCAGCCATGGGAGTCGTCGGCAAGCCTAAAAGCTCAGCCAACTCATTACCCATGCGATCCGAGCCGCCTGCGCCGCCGCCTCCTACTGCGCCAACATCATCGCCGGACACGACACCATCTGTATCCCCCGATGCAGGGGGGGGCACTTCCGGAGAATCACACGCAGCTATAAGTACGAATAACATACTTACTGCCAATAAAATTGGTATTAATTTCTTCATTTACTCTACCTCATTTAGTAAGAATTTTTGCTACGATATGCAATCTCCCAACTCGCAACAACTTCATAAATTATATACATAAGTTTAGCAATTGTCAAAATAAAATTACAATTGTATTAAATATTTGTGCATAAAAACCAATATAAAGGAATTATTTTGTTCACATTTACCAATTTAATTACGAAATTTTTGCATTTACATTTCAATTGAAACGTAAATGAAATTAACCGCTTTAATTTGTATATGACCGATACCGCTTGGCATTGATCATCTCTCTGTTGAGAATCTGATTATTTAGTTTTCTTAGCTGCAGGCTTCTTAGTCGTAGCTTTTTTCGCAGTGGTTTTCTTAGCTGTAGTTTTTTTTGAGGCGGCGGCTTTCTTTGTGGTAGTGGTTTTCGGGCGACCGGGAACGGTCGCCCCTACAGTGTCGGTGCTTTCGCCCTCTTTTGCCTCGGCCTTTTCGCCCTCTGTGTCTGTTTTCTTTTTGCGATAGCCTCGAGCATCTTCGGGAGTGAAGTTTTTACATGTCTCAGTGACACAGAACGGCTTTTTTGCACCGCGGCCTGAGAGCTTGAACATGGTTTGCTCACACTCCGGGCAATTATCCGCAACAGGAACATCCCATGTCATAAAGCCGCATTCTTTTGACTCTTCACATGCATAATATGCATAACCCTTTTTAGAAGTCCTCTTTAAAATGCGTGAGCCGCATTTTGGGCATTTGCCCGGCATTTCGACAACAATTGGCTTGGTAAAAGTACAATCGGGATAACCGGGACAAGCGAGAAATCTGCCAAAACGCCCGGATTTAAACACCATCATCTTACCGCATAAATCACAAGCCTCTTCGGAGACCTCGTCAGGCACCTTAATGCGCTCGCCTTCCAACGCCTTTTCAGCACTCTCTAAAGTATCTGAAAAGCTACCGTAGAAACTGCCAAGCAAATTTTGCCAGTTGTCCTTACCTGTCTCAACATTGTCAAGTTTCTCTTCCATGCGTGCCGTGAATTGTAAATCGACAATATCGGAAAATCGCTCTTTCATGAGCCCGACAACAACTTCACCGAGTGCTGTTGGACGTAAAGTTTTCCCCTCTTTAACCACATACTCTCTGTCGAGAATTGTTGAAATAGTCGGAGCATATGTACTTGGACGCCCGACACCTGACTCTTCCATCGCCCTGATGAGTGAAGCCTCGCTGTACCTCGCAGGCGGCTGAGTAAACTTCTGCTCCTGAGTGACCTCTTCAAGATAGAGCGGGTCATCCTCTTTAAGCCCAATGAGAGCAGACACCTTTTCTATTTTTTCCTCACCTTGGCTCTCGTATGCCGCCGTATGTCCGGGGAAAGAAATGACAGTGTGATTTGCTCGAAAAACATGCCCGCCTGACTCAACATCAACAGTGAGACTGTCAAAAATGGCGGGTGCCATTTGGCTTGCTAAAAATCGGCTCCATATGAGACGATAAAGCCTGAGTTGGTCTTTTTTCAGGCTATTTGCTATTTTATCGGGGCTCATAGACACATCACTGGGGCGAATAGCCTCGTGTGCATCTTGTGCGCTGCCTTTGGATTTATATCTGTTTTGCGACTCAGGATAATACTCTTTTCCGTAAGTCTCCAAGATAAAGCTCTTCGCATCGCGTGCTGCATCATCGGAAATGCGCAGTGAGTCGGTTCTCATATACGTGATAAGCCCAACCGTACCGATTCCTTTAATATCCACGCCCTCATAGAGCTGTTGCGCCACAACCATTGTCTGGCGCGGTGTCATGCCCAGCTTACGTGAAGCCTCTTGCTGCAGAGTTGAAGTTATAAACGGTGGTGATGCGGAGCGTTTTTTATCGGCTCGCTTAACAGCGTGGACTTTAAAGCTGTTATTTGTAACTGCATCAATTACAACATCTACATCTTCCTTGCTTTTTAGCTCTTGTTTTTTGCTCACCGTGCCATGATAGGCAGCTGTGAAAGTGGTATCTCCTGTATCGGGCAATAAAATTGCATTTAACAGCCAATATTCCTCTGGTACAAAAGCGCGAATCTCGTTTTCTCTGTCAACAACCATTCTCGATGCAACGGACTGCACCCGACCTGCAGAAAGACCTCTGCGTATCTTCTTCCAAAGTAACGGACTGAGCTTGTAACCAACGATACGGTCAAGTATGCGCCTTGCCTGCTGTGCATCAACAAGACCCATGTCTATCGGTCTTGGGTTTTCAATGCTGTTTTTTACAACATTTTTGGTTATTTCATTAAAAGTGACACGAAAAGCCCTGTCCTCGGGAAGTTTGAGCAGTTCTTTAAGATGCCAAGATATTGCCTCACCTTCGCGGTCAGGGTCAGTTGCGAGATACACTTTCGCACTTTTTTTCACGGCAGAGCGAAGTTCCTTAATGGTTGACTCACGCGCCTTAACAGGCTGATAGTCAGGTAAAAACCCATTTTCGAGGTCAACGCCCAATTTACTTTTCGGCAAGTCACGCAAATGCCCCATAGATGCCGTGACTGTATAATTTGCACCGAGGTACTTTCCAATTGTCTTAGCTTTTGCCGGCGACTCTACAATCACCAGATTCATTTCTTTTGCCATTTGTTTAAAACACTCTCCTAGTATTTTATTTTATTAAGAATACTAATAAATTAAATTATATTCTCCAGATATGTTTCGCCTGGCATACCCGCTGATTTCCAACATGGTGAGTGCTGTCAAGACATTTTGAGCCGGCAGTCCTGTCACGGCTATAATTTCATCAGTGAGCAATGACTTAGTCTCAATTGACTCGGCAACTTCTCTTTCCTCTCCCGAAAGCATACCATATATCTTTCCTAAGTCAATATAGTCTACCTTTGGCGCATTGTCAATTGATTTTTTCTTTTCGGGGTTGTTTGTTAGGGTTAATTTATCCCTATACATGTCTGCATATTCCTTTATAATGTCATCGGGAGTTAAGAAAGGAATAGCGCCTTCGCGAAATAATAAGTTTGACCCAACGCATCGTGAAGCATCGACATTTCCCGGCATGGAAAAGACATCTCTGCCCTGCTCTAATGCTCTTGCCGCAGTGATTAGCGCGCCACTGCGTCTGGGCGCTTCAATGACGGCAATCCCTACCGAGAGACCGCTTATAATTCTGTTTCTCATTGGAAAATGTGTTTTATCGGGCTGCGTGCCGGGCGGATATTCACTCACCACCGCACCATTGTTTGCAACATCTCTATAGATCTCAACGTTTTGAGGTGGATATACTACATCAACACCTGTTCCAACGACTCCAATTGTGGGTGTGCCGCCTTTGATAGCTCCTACCGAGGCGGCGGTATCAATCCCCTTTGCAAGCCCCGTCACAACTACAAAACCACAACTTGAAAGCTCTTGACCTGCAGCTGAGGCATGTGTTATTCCGTATGGCGTACAGGCTCTGGTTCCCACAATACCAAACACCGGCATCTCGTCAATCTGCGGGAGATTTCCCCTCACATATAACACCACAGGCGGGTCATATATGTTTTTAAGTCTCTGTGGATAGTCCGCATCACCTAACGATAAAACGGTACATCTTATTTTTTCGCAAGACTTTATTATTTCTTCTGCTCTGCTTAAATTTTTGTCTATTAAGCCTTTGACATCTTTATGCCTAAAACCTGCTATTTCCATGTACTCGTTTGCTTTGGCGTTATAAACATTTTCCGCAGATCCAAAATGCTCAACTAACGCTCTTGCGTTAGCCGCGCTCAGACCTTCACACTCAGCTAACCATATCCAATATTTTTGCTTTGCCATAATTGTTCTCCTTGACTAATCCTTGACTAAACTTGCCGCAGATGACGGGCAATTTGCTCCGCTTTTTTGCGAGCCATCGGGATCTACACCGCTGTTCTCGCAAAAAAGACTCCGCAAACTGCCCATCATCTGCTTACCCTTGGTGATTATCTTTTATCATTTTTTGCTTCCCACATGATTATTGATGCTGCTGCTCCGACGTTTAGTGATTCACTGTTCTCTGAAATTGGTATTGTGACCATTTTTGTGCAGATGTTTCTTAATTCTTCCGATATCCCCTGTCCTTCATTTCCCAAAACTATTATTGAGTCTTTTAAACTTATATCGGAAATGCATAATGCATTGCTCCCGGCAGATGTTCCTATTATTTGTGCATTATTTATTTCGCATAATGCATCAATATCTACTTTAAATACTCTCTGACGGAAAATGGCGCCCATAGATGCGCGAATTGTTTTGGGGTTATATACATCGGCTGAGTCGCCGTAAAGTAATATGCCGTCGATAGAAAAGGCGTCAGCGGTGCGGATAATCGTCCCTATGTTACCCGGATCTTGAACGTTGTCGAGTAAAATATATGTACCTCTTGATATGTCTGCGTGCCCTAAGTTTGGTATTTCGCAGATAAACAGCAGGTCATGCGGATTTTTCAGCGCAGAGATAGTTTTGAGCATACCTTCACCAAGCTCAATGACTTTAACTTCGTCGGGAAGTTTTTGCACATACGGTTTTTCTATGAGAACACATTTTATTTTGATTTCACATTTTAGAGCTTCATCAAGAAGTTTAGCGCCGTCACAAATAAACTCATTGTGAGTATGCCTATAACTCCTGCTCGATGAAAGTTTTTTTGCATGAACTAAAATAGGATTTCGCCTACTCGTTATTTTTTCCACATTTCAGCCCTCCAAAGTGTTAAAATTATACATTTTCCTGCAAATATTCCAAAAAGCCGCAAAGCGGCTTTTGAAAAATAAATAGATTTCGTCTATGAAAATTTTCTATGCTTCAGATTATACGCATTATTTTTGTCGATGTCAAGAGTTTAACATTTATTTTGCACCATTATTCCCTATTAGTATATCAGACAAACGTAAACATTTCCACACATTTTTTTCACTAATACAAAGCATGTAAGCAAAGCAACGGGCTCAGTCTAACGCCCGTCTTTTCACTGAAAGGAGTAACATTTTGGCAATTTATTTTTATGCACGGGTCAGTGCGCGTGAGCAAAACCTTGACCGCCAGCTTGTCGCAGCAAGCGGACGAAAAATTCCGACAGAAAATGTGTTCACCGAAAAGTTATCAGGTAAAGATACAAAACGTCCTGTCTTGCAAAGATTGATGGACACTGTACAAAATGGCGATGCAATCATCGTTGAATCCATCAGCCGCTTTGCCCGAAACACCAAAGACTTTCTTATGCTCGTGGAGAAGCTGACTGCCAAAGGCGTTGAGTTTATCAGCCTAAAAGAACATATTGACACCACCACGCCCACCGGACGCTTCATGCTGACTGTATTTGCCGCAGTTTCAGAGCTTGAGCGTGAATATACGCTAATTCGCCAAGCCGAGGGCATCGCCGCAGCCAAAGCAAGAGGCGTTCGCTTTGGTCGTCCTATAAAAAAGTCCCCCGAAAATTTCGCCGCTCTCGTAAAGCAATGGGAAAGCGGAAAACTGACAATATTTGAAGTTTTAGAGCAGACAGGTTTGAAACAAGCCACATTTTACAGGCGTTTACAGGAGCATCGGCTTATGAAACGCAAAAAATGAATTATCAAAAGGTTTACTTTTTGATAGGGACCCATTTGAGATGCCGGCGATGTTATCGCAACGGTTTTTTTGTGCTAAATTTATCACGAATTTATGATGAAATCGACAAAACATTTGACGTAAACATATTCTTGTGATATCATATCCTTTGTTTGTACGACTATCAAAAAGTAAACCTTTTGATAAGGGTGCAAGTGGGTGTATCGGGCAGTAATCTTAGGCTGCAATTATAAAATAGAAGGAATGGTCACTAATATGAAAAATATAAATTTGGCAAAGAAGTTTCTCTTAATATCGTTAATATCCATGTTGGTATCAATTGCCGTAGCTACCGCCGGGATTTTTGGTGGAGCGGAATTAGTGCTCGTCGCCGGTGCTGTGGGAGTGCTGGTTATTATGGCAATTACTGTAGCTATAGTAAGAGATATTAAAATGCCGATTGTTTTCAACAACGAGTGTTGGACTCTGCTTGGGGATAAGGCAGATATTTCGGTCAGCGCCGAAGAGCAGATGTATTTTGATATGTTTACGACCAGAAAAGATGAGTTTGGACATATCTTCAGGCAGATGCAAAAACTCGTACAATATCTCAACGGAGTTGCTGATAATATGAATCGGATTACCGCTGACGATTTGTCCGTACAGGTTAAAACACTCAGTGAACTCGATGTCATAAACCAACCATTGCTCAAAATGGTAGACAAGTTAAACACTGATATCGGAGAGATAAAGTCGGCTTCTGAAATGGTGGATTCGGGTGCGGGGCAAGTTTCCGTTTCAGCGCAAGGTATAGCTGCCGGTTCAAGTGAGCAAGCGGCAAGCATTGAGGAACTGACAGCATCTTTGGAGCAAGTTTTGCAGATGGTCTCAAAGTGCGAAAAGTCCACCGATGAATCAATGGGCAACACCAAATCCATCGTTGAACTTTTAAGCAAATGCAAGGAATCTATGCAGATGACAGTTGACACCATGCACTCAATTGACGAGAGTGCTGTAAACATCGGCAAGGTAATTAAGGTTATTGACGATATTGCTTTCCAGACAAACATTCTCGCTCTAAACGCAGCAGTTGAAGCAGCAAGGGCGGGCCAGCACGGTAAGGGCTTCGCCGTCGTCGCTGATGAAGTCCGCAATTTAGCCGCTAAAAGCTCTGGGGCTGCAAAGGAAACCGCTATGATTATCGAAGGCGATGCCAAAGTTGTTGCGCAGGGAATGAGCATTGTCGCCAAAGCCAATGAGAACCTTGAAGCCGTGGGTACATCTATCCTCCATAACGCCGAGCTTGTCAGCGAAGTCAGCAATATGGTGAAAGAGCAGACCCGAGAAATGCACAACATAAACAGCGGATTAGGGCAAATTGCCGACCGTGTGCAAGCGGCGGCGGCAAGCGCAGAGCAGTTTTCTGCCACTGCAGAAGAATTGAATGCGCAGTCTGACATGATGAAAGCACTGGCTTCACGCTACAGAATGCGGATGGCTCTGGACAGAGACCCCAATGCTTTCAGCGCACTGCCACCACATATAGAGCAACAGTAAAGTACATTCTAACATAATTCCGGCTGGAAAAATTCCAGCCGGAATTATGTCGACTTGTTCAGGCTTAATACTTTCCGTAGTCGCCATCTTCTGATAAGAAATTATCGTCTCTCGGCGTCGTTGTTGTACTCGGTGCAGAAGCCTCTGCTGACAAACTAAATGTTGAGCTGGTCTTTCTGAGCTTAAAGCGTGAAATCAATTCATCAAGAATACTTGACTGGTTACTCATTTCTTGTGAGGCGGCTGCACTTTGCTCTGCTGTTGCACTGTTTTGATGAACAACTTGCGCCACTTGGTCTATGCCTTTATTTACCTGCTCAATGCCAACAGACTGTTCTTCGGACGATTGGGCTATTTCTTTTACGAGTTTATTGCTTTCATCAATTCCCGAAACAATTTCCACAAGACTTGCTGAGGTTTCGTCGGCAATCTTAGAACCTAGTTCTGCTTTTGCTATAGAATCGGCTATCAGGCTCTCAGTATTCTTAGCCGCTTCGGCACTCTTAGATGCAAGATTCCTAACCTCTTCCGCAACCACCGCAAAGCCTTTGCCGTGCTGACCGGCTCTTGCAGCTTCAACTGCCGCATTAAGGGCAAGTATGTTGGTCTGGAATGCAATGTCGTCGATAGACTTTATGACCTTGCTTATGTTCTGGCTGGACTCATTGATATCCTTAACAGCCATCATCATTTCATCCATCTGACCACTGCCTTTTTCTGCATTAGTTTTTATATCATTTGCGAGCATTGCGGCACGACCCGCCATGTCGGCGTTGTCTTTTGTCTTTTTCGCTATTTCGCTGATAGAAGAACTGAGTTGCTCCACGCTTGCAGCCTGTTCTGTGCTACCCTTTGCCAGTGCCTGTGAACCGTCTGCAATATGCTTTGAACCCATAGAAACTTGTGATGTGGATGATTGAATTTCACCAAACATATTGTTAAGGTTGTCCGTCATGCGTTTGAGGGCTTTACCCATGGTGTCGTCGCTTGACAGCAATTCAATTTCGCGTGACAAGTCACCGTTTGCAAACATTTCTAGTTTTTCGGCAACGTCAATGACTCGCATAACAAAAGCACTGGTATATTTATATGTTGCACCGATTTCATCATCAACTTTGCTCTTATCTTCTATACTTTTACGGGTTTCCTCAGATAGGGAAATGTCGCCGGTGGCACCTGCATGTTTCATCCACGAGGAGAGAACTCTCAGAGGTGCTAATATGCTCTTTGTAATTATTCCGCTCAGCAGGATGAATACAATCAATGCCACTGCAAAAATGGCAATTACAATCCAAATTGAACGTGACACAAACTCGCTCACACGCTCAAGCTGATAGTCGCGGAGCTCCTCATAGCGACCGGAAAGTGCAGTTATCCTGGTGGTGGATTCAACACCGGCGGGGAATACAATTTCAGAAAGCAGAGCCAACGCTTCTTCCATGCGTCCTTCCTCTCTCATCGTAAGAGCAATCCCACCCTGCACGTGCAAATCATAGTGCGGCCAAAATACATCGTCTATTAGCTGCATAAGCTGTGCATCGTCAATCATATGCGGCATCTCTCCCGCAAGCCAATTGCCGTATATGCAAGTATGAGGGTCAAGACCGCCCGGGAATTCAGTATCAAAAAGGAAGGCATATGCCAACCTATAAACCCACACATGGTGTGCTGTTACAAGGTTAATTGCTGTGTCATTTAGCTCTGTCAGCAGTAGTACATCCTGTTGCATGTTGTCAATCTGTGATATAGTGTAGAGGCCGAATGCCCCGAGTGCCACAGCTAGAAGAAAGACACATAATAAGCCGCCGATAATTTTGGTTCTGATTTTTAAATTCATAATGAAACACCTTCCCTTTATACAATATATGCCTAACTCTATCATGATAAGACACAATTGTCAATGAATTTATGATGTAATTTGCCTGTAATTTATTCATAACTTATTCATGATTTATGCCAAAAATGCGATAAATTGAAGCAAGTCGATCAGCCAAAGACTGGTGATTTGTTCTGTCTTTTTGCGAGCCAACGCAACCGTCTGCACTGTTCTCGCAAAAAAACTCTACAAATCACCCATCTTTGGCTTTGGTCTGAACGGTACCCTACTCCACGGGTTTCATAGTCGGAAACAATATAACATCACGAATCGACGAACTACCGGTCAGCATCATTACACATCTGTCTATGCCTATACCTATTCCACCCGTTGGCGGTAGACCATATTCAAGAGCGTTGATGTAATCATCATCCATCATGGCGGCTTCTAAGTCGCCGCTTTCACGCATTTTTGCCTGCCTTTGAAAACGCTCTTTTTGGTCTATAGGGTCGTTGAGCTCACTAAAACCGTTGCTCATCTCACTGGAGCAGATAAAAAGCTCAAAGCGTTCGGTGAGCCTTGGGTCTGACGGTTTTCTTTTAGCAAGCGGAGAAACCTCCACAGGATGGTCGGTTATGAACACGGGATTTATCAAATGCTCCTCTGCCCTTTGGTCAAAACACTCATAAAGCAAGTCGCCCCAAGACGGAGACTTGCCGTCAGGCATTTTAACGCCTATAGAAGCCGCGGCTTTCACAGCGTCATCTGTTGACTCAAAAGACATAAAATCAACGCCTGTGTGCTTTAAAACAGCCTCAGCCATAGTGAGACGCTCCCACCCCGGCGATAAATCCAAAGATTTGCCATTCCACGAAAGCTCATACGTACCGAGAAGCTTCATAGCGGCAGATGACAAAATTTCCTCGCAATAATCCATAATGTCTTTATAATCAGCATAAGCCTCATAAAATTCAAGCATCGTAAACTCAGGATTATGCCGAGTGCTCATACCCTCATTTCTGAAAATCCTGCCAATCTCATAGACTCGCTCAAAGCCACCGACAGTGAGCCTTTTAAGATGAAGCTCAGTGGCGATACGCATATACATTTCAAGGTCTAATGTATTATGGTGTGTAATAAAAGGTCTGGCTGTAGCACCGCCCGAAATAGTGCCCAAAACAGGAGTTTCAACCTCGATATAACCTCTATTATCCAAATACTCACGGATATGGCGAATAAACGCACTGCGAATCTCAAATGTCCGACGAGTGTCGGGGTTCATTATGAGATCGACATATCGTTGGCGGTATCTCAGCTCTGTATTGGTGAGACCATGAAACTTTTCAGGAAGCGGTCGCAAAGACTTTGAAAGTAATTCAACCGCAGTGCAATGTATTGAAATCTCGCCCATTTTAGTCTTGAAAACTTTCCCCGAAACACCAATGATGTCACCGATATCATACTTTCTGACTTCAGCAAAACTCTCTTCACTTAGCTCACTCTGCTTGATATATAGCTGAATTCGCCCTTTGTCATCGGTAATATCGGCAAAAATAGCCTTGCCCATACCACGCTTTGCCATAATGCGGCCCGCCAAAGAAACTATCGTACCTTCGGCAGATTCAAAGTTATCAGTAATATCTCTTGTAAACGCAGTGCGAGTAAACTTAGTCTTTTCAAACGGGTCATTACCCGCATCTTGCAGAGCTTTAAGTTTATCTCTGCGAATCTGCAAAATTTCAGACAGTTCCTGCTGAGTCTCTTCTGAGGTTATATTATTTGTATTATTATTTTCCATAATTATATCAATCCTAAACTACTTATGTTTTAACTATCCACCGGACTAGCAGATGGTGGGCAGTTTGCCCCGGTTTTTTGGGAGAACAGCGGTGTAGATCCCGATGGCTCCCGAAAAGCCGGGGTAAACTGCCCATCATCTGCGGCAACACCACGCCTATTTTATTTTAATAATCTCAAACTGCAAAGCACCCGCAGGAGCTTCGACTGTGACTGTGGCACCTTCTTTATTATCCATCAGTGCGCTACCAAACGGAGAATCGTCCGAGATCTTAAGAGCCGCAGGGTCTGCCTCTTGAGAGCCGACAATCTCATAAGTCTCAACTTCACCAAGTTCGAGATCCTTGACGGTTACAAAACTGCCCATTCCAACAACGTCGTTGGCTGCGGAAGCGACTACAATCTCAGCATTTTCAATCAAATTTTTGATTTCAGCAATCTTTGAGTAGAGCTTCCCCTGTTCAATCTTGGCCTCGTCATATTCACTGTTCTCGGACAGGTCGCCAAATGAACGTGCCTCTTTAATCTGTTGAGCAACCTCTTTTTCACGCACAGTTTGAAGGAAAACAAGCTCTTCCTTGTATTCTTGCAAACGTTTCTCACTCATTTTATACTTTGCTTCTTTAATCAAAATAATAACCCCATTTCATTTAAAATATTAAGGCACAAAATGACTCGTAAATACAGCGGTCATTTTGTACATCTCAGAAAAAACAATCGTTAGGGAATTATATGCCAGTGACCATACTTTGTCAAATGAATTTCGTTTAAATTACGTCTTATGTCAGCAAATAAATCGCCTTTTCAAGCTGAGGGTCTATGTCGGGGTCAGGCCCCAAAGACAGAGCTTCGCGGTACTCCTCATTAGTGAGCTCAATAATAAAGTCCGGCGTAAAACCACCAACATCATACAAACTCACCCTGTTGCGCGTTAAATACTCACCCGTCGAAAGAACCAGAGCTCCCCCGCTTTCAAGCGGTATTGTCGTTTGCATTCTGTTTTTGCCCGTAGTTTGTGAGCCAACGGTGTATGCATAATCAAACTCACTGAGCATAGCCGCAAAAAACTCAGCTCCACTGAAAGAGAACCTGTTTACAAGCACAACCGCAGGAATGTCTATCATGTTCTCGTCAGAAGTTGTAATATGCTCAACGCCGCTACGATTTACAGCGACAAAAATGTCGCCTTCAGGAAGCAGAAAATCCAAAATTGGAGTTATCTCGTTTACTCTACCACCGGGATTAGAACGTACATCGTAGATAAATGCCACAGCACCTTGCTCTATGAGCGTATTCACAGCATAAATGAACCTCTCTGAGGAACGTTCGTCGAAGTTACGAACCTGAACATAGCCAATGTTTCCCTCCAGCATTTCAAAGGAAACAGGGTCACGAAAAACAATGTCGTACCGCACTGTGAGCAAGTGAAATTCACCATCAGCACGAAAAACTGTGAGGTCTGCGGTATCACCAATCGGACGGCGCAAAGCCGCACGTATTTCTGCGAACGAAAAACCCTCTATGCTCTCACCGTCAACCGCAGTTATCACGTCACCTACCACGATTCCGGCGTTATAAGCACCTGAATCACGGTGTACGTTTACAACCCTTATTCCGCCAATCTGCTCGTCATTTTCCACCTCAACACCAATACCTGCATAAGTGTTGTCTGCTGTCTCTAAAAAGGCAGCATACTCAACAGCCGTCATATAGTGTGACCACTGGTCAAGTGAATCGACAGCGGCACGTAACGCGATGTCTGTCAGTTCATCAATGTCATAATTGCCAATAAAACGCCTGTTGACTAAATCCAAAACTTCGTAGAAACGGCTCATTTCATCGTTTTGTTCAATGACCTCCGAGTCTCCGGTAAACATAACAAAGAAATACAGCGAGAGTAATATCGCAGTTAACGCTGACGAAATAATCACCAGCGTTAACGTAAATTTGACCGAAACTACACGTTTTTCTTTACAGGTCTCCATTTTAATGACCATTCCTTTCGAAATTTACAGGAACAAAATGACTCATGAAAGGAAGGGTCATTTTATGCATCATTTGCGGTTCCCTGCAGGGGGAGCAAATCGCACATCCTGATAGTTTGAACTCGTTCAAACTATAGCCACCTCAGCGGATTAACTCTGGAGCCGTTTACGATGACTTCAAAGTGAAGATGCGGTCCCGTAGAAACTCCTGTCGAACCGACAAGCCCTATCCGTTGTCCTCTTGTAACAGTGTCACCCACACTTACTTGCCTCGTACTTAAATGGGCGTAGAGGGTGTTTATCCCGTTGCCGTGAGAAATAACAATAAAGTTTCCGTAGCTGGAGTTAAATTGAGAAGTAATAACTGTGCCTGAGTCAGCCGCAACTATAGCTTGACCGTGGGGTGCACCAATATCAATACCATTGTGCATCCTCATGTCACCGTGTACAGGGTGACGTCTCATACCAAATGGGCTTGTTACCTGACCAGATGTTGGTCTTACAAATTCGCCTGTTCCAACAACAGCCGTGCCGCCGCCACCTGTGTTACGATTGCCGGCAGCTCTCGCCGCCTCAGCTCTGCGCCGTCGCTCAAGCTCGCGCTGTCTCTCGAGCTCACGCTCGGCCGCATTAATTTCCCTGAGAACTCTATCCTCTTCTTCTCGAACGTGCGCGTGTAAGGCACGATGAGACTCTAAATCGTCTTCCATATCGCGAATCAACTGGTTTGCTTCACCAAGCTGTACTTCCAGCTCTGCGATTTTGATATCAAGTTTCTCGTTTTCTACATAGAGCTCAGCCCTTGTATCTTCAAGCTCCGCTTTTGCTGCCAAAGTCTCCTGTCGGGCTTCAACAAGAGCGTTGTATGCATTTTCGTCAGCTCGCATAATATCTGTTACAAAGTCAATTCTCGCAAGTAAATCTGCAAAGCTGGTAGAGTCAAATATAATTTCAAGATAAGTGATAAAGCCGTTCTCTTCCATGTCACGGACACGGCTTCTAAATCTCGCAAGTTGCTCGTCCTCTCTGTTTTGAGCGACTATAACCTCATATTCCATTTCGCGAATGAGCCTGTTGAATTGATATATGGTAACCCGAATATTGTCAATTTCCATACCTGTCAGAGCAATGCGATCGTCAAGGACTTCTTTTCTTGCAATCTCTGCCGTGCGCTCAAATTCGATAGTGTTAATTCTTGACTCAATTTCACGTCTCCGACGCTCGTATTCTCGTCTCTCTTCACGCAGACGGTTGATCTGCCCTTGCGTAACCCGAGCCGATGCCTGAGCATCACTTAAAACTGACAATGCCACCATCACAACTGATAATAACATAAGAAAAGCAAGCACAATCGCCATTATTCGTACAAATTTCTTGTTACCCATTTTATAATTATTCCTTTCACTCCACTCAGGCACAAAAGACCATAAGCGATCACATGTCACCCGATTCGTATACTTGCCGACTATATATAAACAGCTATCTTAAACTTTTAAGTATCTGTTTAAAGCCAATCCGCTGCCACCGACACCAACACCGAATCCAATCCCCACAAAGAGTAGGAATATGGGTATGGCAATGTCAGAAGTAAAGTTTACCAGTTGGAATAGACCTGCCTCAAAATCAATAACCCTGCCGACAGCGACATTGTATAGACCCCATACCAAGGCGAACGCCATCAAAGCACCTGTGACTCCTAAAATAAATCCTTCAAAAATAAACGGCCATCTGATAAAAGAGTTTGTAGCTCCGACCATTTTCATAATCGAAATTTCTTCTCGTCGTTCAAATGTGGCAAGTTTGATTGTGTTTGACATAATAAACAATGAAATTGCGAGCAATATGGCGATAATAATAACGGATACCCAAGTTACAACATTCCTCACCGTGACCAATCCCTGCGCAATGGCGAGATTTGCACTGACTGTGGCAATCTGAGGTACGTGGCGTAAATCTTGCTGAGTTTCAGCAATTTGTGCGACGTCCACTACAAAAACTTCATACCGATGCCTAAACCATGCAGCTTCAACTTCACTAAAACGGTCTTGAGCTTCAGCAGTTCTTCCTATAAAACGATCCATAGCCTCTTCACGAGTTACAAAGTTGACAGTTGCAACATTTGGTATGGCACGCAGAGAATGTTCGATTGCGGCGGCTTCGGCTTCTGAAAGATGCTCGTGGACATACGCCAAAATGATGTTGTCCGCCTCAAGCTCACCAACCAGAGCGTTGATGTTGACTGCAACAAGTGTGAAACCTCCCATAATTACGAGAAACGCAATAATTATGCACACAGAAGCAAATGACATGAGGCTGTGCGTAAAAATACTGGATATGCCTTCTTTGATGAAATAAAACGTCTTATTTCTATTGACCTTCATAATCGTAATACCTATCCATCGCATCGCTTATGATTCTGCCACCGTCAATTGCAATAACTCGCTGGTGGAAATGATCAACAAGCGGTTTTTCGTGGGTGACGACCAAAACAGTTGTACCCAGTTCATTGATTTTCTTGAGTAGTGTTAAAATCTCAAGACTTCGTGCCGGGTCTAGGTTTCCTGTGGGCTCGTCGGCAATAATGAGTTTGGGGTTATTTACAAGTGCTCTCGCAACTGCAACCCTCTGTTGTTCACCGCCTGAAAGCTCGTCAGGTTTTGCCTTAGCTTTAAATTCAAGACCTACAAGTTCTAATACGTATGGAACACGCTGACGAATATCTTTTTTCGAAGCCCCTATGACATGCATTGCAAACGCTACATTTTCGTATACGGATTTATTTTCTATAAGCCTAAAGTCTTGGAAAATAACTCCAATAGTCCGTCTGAGATATGGCATCTTTCGCATCTTGATGTTATCCATGTCCTGCCCGTTGACAATGACAGTGCCATCTGAGGGGGCAATTTCGCCGATTAAAAGCCTGATAATTGTGGACTTTCCTGAACCTGACGGCCCGACCAAAAAAGCAAATTCACCGGATTGTAATTCGAAAGATACACCTTTTAGTGCCTTTGTGCCGTTTTCATATTCCTTAAAAACATCGCTCATTCTTATCATAACTTGAAAATACGCCTTAACCTTTCACTCAACCGTTAGTTCGCTAAATAAACTTTACTTAAAATTTGGCCTCCTGCGAATTGAGGTATTTCTTGACCATCAGAGCAACTTTGAAGATGATTGCATGGTCAAACTCACGCAAATCAAGTCCGGTTATTTTCCTGATTTTTTCTAATCTGTATACAAGAGTATTTCTGTGTACAAATAGCTTACGCGAGGTTTCAGAGACATTTAAGCTGTTTTCAAAAAACTTATCAATGGTGAAAAGTGTCTCTTGGTCAAGTGCTTCAATGGGATTTCTCTTGAAAACTTCGGATAAAAATATCTCACAGAGTGTTGTGGGAAGCTGATAAATGAGCCTTCCAATGCCAAGGGTGTCGTAGTTTATTATGGACTTATCGGGCTCAAAAACCTTGCCGATATCAATGGAGATGAGAGCTTCTTTATATCTGTCTGCAAGTTCTCTAAGATGCCTTGAAGGAGTACCCAGACCGATTACTGCACTTACAGAGAGTTCGGTTTGAATCTTCTCCAGTATCATTTGGGCAAGTTTTTCCAAGTATTTAAAATCACTTGTTGGCGGCATTTCCTTTATAAGTGCAATCTCCGTATCACCAATAGAGATGACAAAATCGTGCTGTTTGTCAGGAAATGCATCTTGAATAAGTTCCACAGCCGACAAATTCGTACCTGAAGTCAGGCGAATTACTAAAACACCTCTCATTACATCGGGAGAAAATCTAAGTTCTTTCGCCCTGACATAGATGTCTCCGGGTAAAATGTTTTCCGTTATAATTGTTTTTACAAATGTGCGCCTATCATGATTTTCTTCAAAATATATGCCTGCTTCGCCTATAGCTATAGAAGCCATGATACATAACGTTTTTGCAAAATCATCCATACCTGATGCGAAAATTGTAAAATCGTCTGTCGCCTCGGGTCCGAGCGATTTAAAGGTTTTTCCTTCATGGGCAACAGTAGCTGCCTCGCTCCCATCCAGTATGTCGGAAGCAAAGCTGATGTTTGTGCCTATGAGGGATAAGTCGCTGCTTGCAATGACCACACCTTCAGAGTCAATAACTCCGACAGGTCTATCGGTCGCGTCTTTCATTTGAATAATGACACTTTGAAATATTCTACTCGACAATATTAAGCGCCTCCTTAACACGACAGTAATCTTTGGTAACTCTCATGACATTGAATAGTTCCCTACTGTCAATTTAACTAAATCTAGTTACATGCGATGTACATTATACACTAAACAAAACTAAATTTCAATAGTTTTTCGTAACTTTCTGTAACTTTTTTAAAGGAGCCAGATAAAATCTGACCCCTTTAACGTTTCTTAGACCGGATATTAAGCTATGCTGTTTCGATAACGACACCTGAACCAACCGTTCTGCCACCTTCACGGATAGCAAAACGCAGACCGTTTTCGATAGCTATTGGTGTGATGAGTTCAACATCCATTTCAATGTTGTCGCCGGGCATACACATCTCTACACCTTCGGGTAGAGTTATGACACCTGTGACGTCTGTTGTACGGAAGTAGAACTGCGGACGGTAGTTGTTAAAGAAAGGTGTGTGGCGACCGCCTTCGTCTTTTGAAAGGACGTAGACTTGACCTTTGAATTTCTTGAGAGGTTTGATGCTTCCGGGCTTTGCAAGAACTTGACCTCTGAAGATATCTTCTCTTGAAACACCGCGAAGTAGTGCGCCGATGTTGTCGCCTGCTTCTGCGTAATCGAGAAGTTTGCGGAACATTTCGATGTCTGTGATTGTTGTTTCGCGTGGCTCGTCCATAAGACCAACGATTTCAATTTTGTCGTTTTTGTTGATTTGACCGCGCTCAACACGACCTGTAGCAACAGTGCCGCGGCCCGTGATTGTCATTGTGTCTTCAACAGGCATGAGGAACGGAAGGTCAGACTTGCGCTCAGGAGTTGGAATGTATGAATCAACTTGCTCCATAAGTTGTTTGATGCACTCATATTCAGGTGCGTTCAAATCATCTGAAGTTGATTCAAGAGCGTTACGAGCACTGCCTACAACGATTGGAACATCGTCGCCGGGGAATTCGTACTTTGAGAGTAGTTCGCGAACTTCCATTTCGACTAGGTCGATGAGTTCGGGATCGTCAACTTGGTCAGCTTTATTGAGAAATACAACAATAGCAGGAACACCAACTTGACGAGCAAGCAGAATATGCTCGCGAGTTTGTGCCATTGGGCCGTCGGCTGCTGAGATAACAAGTATTGAGCCGTCCATTTGAGCCGCACCTGTAATCATGTTCTTGATGTAGTCGGCGTGTCCGGGACAGTCAACGTGTGCATAGTGTCTTGCATCTGTTTCGTACTCAACGTGTGCGGTGTTGATTGTAATACCGCGCTCACGCTCTTCAGGAGCCTTGTCGATTGCATCATAAGCTTCAAATTTTGCTTTGCCACTGAGACTTAGATATCTTGTGATTGCTGCTGTGAGTGTTGTTTTACCATGGTCAACGTGACCTATGGTGCCGATGTTGACGTGTGGTTTGTTTCTTTCAAACTTTTGCTTAGCCATTTGCTGGAAATCCTCCTTCGGTAAATTGTTGTATCTATTTCATTTTATTTTCTTGGCAAACGGTATTGTACAGTATCTGTAAGCATTTTGCAAGAACTATTTTTTAAATTTGAGAAAAACAAGCAGCAAACTATTTTTGTCTGCTGCTTGTAACGTGCGATATTAGATGATTAAACTGCCCTATTTGTCTATGGTTTCAGGGAATTATTCAACCTAATCTTCGGGTGCTTCTTCTGATAAATTTTCTTCCTCAGAAGCTTCTTCCGAAAGCTCTTCTTGCTCCATCGGCGGAGGGTTGTCTGTGTCATAGACGACAGAAGGTGCATCATTCTCTTCTTCGTTTTCATAATCGTCAGCAGGCGAATTTGAAGGTTCCAACAAAGCTCTTATGCTGAGACTGACTTTCTTGCGGTCGTGGTCAATTTCAGTGATTTTAACATCAACCATTTCACCATCTGACAGAACCTCTGACGGAAGTCCTATTCTGCGGTCTGTAATTTGTGAAATATGTATTAGGCCATCAACGCCTGTGCAAATTTCAGCGAACGCCCCAAAAGGCATCATTTTGACAATCTTAACATTGGCAACATCGCCCACTTTGTAAGTCTCGGTGAATTTTGTCCAAGGATTGTCCTCACCTTTTTTATATCCCAAAGAAATCTTCTTGCTCTCAGCATCGAATGAGATAACATAGACAGAGACTTCATCACCAACAGACATAACTTCTGATGGTTGCTTAATTCTTGTCCAACTGAGTTCTGAGATGTGAACCATGCCGTCAACTCCGCCGATGTCAACAAACACGCCGTAAGATGTCATAGATTTTACAACACCGTCGTATTTTTTGCCGACTTCGATTTCATTCCAAACTTGCTCAGCTTTTTCACGGCGCTCATCACTTTGAACCAAACGGATAGAACCTACAACACGCCTGCGAGATTGGTTGACCTCTGTAATGCGTAGTTTAACCGGCTTTTTCAAAAGCTCAGACATCTGTGCAGACTTGGGCAGGCCTGTCTGTGATGCGGGTACAAATACTCGCACACCTTTGACATTGACTACAATACCGCCTTTGTTTTCCTCTGACACGACACCTTCAACAATGCTCTTGTTCTCTCGTGCAGACTCAACTATATCCCAATTTTTTATGGCATCAAGACGTCTCTTCGAGAGCATGACCATACCCTCAACGTCATTGACACGCATGACGAAAGCCTCAATCGTATCGCCTTCTTTGACGACATCTTCGATGTTGTCATTATCGTTTTCGATAAACTCGGAAATCGGAATATAACCCGATTGCTTAGTGCCCAAATCAACAGAGACTTCAGTTGCAGTGACACTCGTCACTATTCCGGACACTTTTTCTCCCGTGCGAAGTGTTTTGATTGACTTTTCAAGCAAAGCTTCAAACGACTCATCTTCTTCAGTTTCGTCATCTTGCTCTGCCGAGGCTGCTTCTTTTTTTGTTTCTTCTGCCGGCACTTCCGGCTCGCTGACTTCTTGCTTTGGACTTGATTCCGGCTCTTGTAGAGTGGTCTCGGCGTCTTCTACGACTGTGCCGTCCATGTTTGTTTCATTGCTCATCTTACGGATGACCTCCTTAATTATAGACGCGGGAGTCGATGCTCCGGCTGTAATGCCGATGACATTTTGTGTATTAAACTCCGTTATATCGAGTTCGTCTGCATTACTTACGAAAAAGACTTTTTCAGAGTTCTTACAACAAATTTTCTTTAGGCTTTGACTGTTGGAGCTGTTTTTGTCACCTACAACTATTACAGCATCGGCTATCTTAGAAAGACACTGCGCCTCTTGCTGACGTTTAAACGTAGCGTTGCATATTGTATCAAACAATTTATAATTTGTACACTCTTTTTTTACTGAGTTAACACAACTTTCATAAACATTCTGTGAACATGTCGTTTGAAACACCATAGAAAGATATTTTTTTGCATTTATATTGATATTTAACCAGTTGGCAAGATTTTCCTGCGATTCGATAACTTCACATTCGTCACACCATCCGGCTATTGCTTTCACCTCCGGATGGTCACGTTTGCCAATCACTAAGATGAATCTACCCAACTCTGATTCGCTACTCACAATATCGTGAATTTTTTTTACATCGGGGCAAGTTGCATCAATGATGTGGGCATTTTTATTTTTAAGAAGCTCATAGTCATTTTTGCTCGCACCATGTGACCGAATTATAACAACGCTGTTATCAGGAATTTGTGAAATGTCATCAGCACAGCGTACACCCTTGCTTGCAAGCTCGTTCACGACAAAATCGTTGTGAATAATTGGTCCGAGCGTAAAGCAAGTCTCAAACTCATCAGCCGCCTTTTCGCACATGGCGACCGCCCTCTTGACTCCATAGCAAAAACCCGCAGTTTCAGCAACAATCAGTTTCATTTCTCACCCGGATCCAAACTCTGTATTTTTTCCATCAATTCTTCAGAGAGCTTTGCGTAATCATCGGGAGTCCGTTTTTCGTCAAGCTTTTCAATATAGTACGGCTCGCCGAAAATGACCTTACTTTTTTTAAAAAACGGTTTTTTGCGTGGCATAAACACAGGAATTATAGGCACCTTAGCACGCTCCGCAAGTTTAACAGCACCACTCTTAGCGGCAGTTGCATCAAATGAAGAAATCCGAGTTCCCTCAGGGAAAATAGCTACCTTATCCCCACTTTTGAGATAACTGAGCGACATTTTAACGGAAGTTACATCAACTGTGCTCCTGTCAACAGGAATCATTCCAAGTTTCCATAGGAAAAAAGAAACCACGGGAATTTTAAACAGACTTATTTTTGCAATAACACGAATCTGCATATCAATGCCAAGAGCCAATGCAATCAAAAAAGGGTCAATCAAAGCCGAATGGTTACTGCAAATCAAAGCCGGCCCGGAAATTCGGTTATCATGTCCAACAGTTTCAATCGGTCGAAAAAAAAGTATAACCGGCCCCACAATATGAAAACAGTTTCGGTAAAACTTAGGACTAACTTTTTTGCTCATAAAAATGACCATTCCTTTTAACAATTCTAGCAGATGGTGGGCTGTTTGTGGAGTCTTTTTTCGAGAACAGCGGTGTAGATCCCGATGGCTCGAAAAAAAGCGGAACAAATTGTCCATCATCTGCGGGTGCGGTGCTTAGGCAAGAGCGGGACGATTGCCATCGTCCCCCTACGAAATCTCAGAAACAAGCTGAACCAGTGCCTGAAAACTTTGTTCAAAATCTAGTTCTGTGGTATCGACAAGTGTCGCATCTTTAGCGGCTCGGAGTGGAGCCGCCTCACGCTCGCTGTCATTTTTATCTCTCTGAGCCATGTCCGCGGCGACATCTTCAAGAGAAGTGTCAACCCCTTTTGCTTTAAGCTCCTTAAAACGGCGCAAAGCCCTTGCATTTTCGTCGGCAGTGATAAAAATTTTCAGGTCTGCATTTGGCAAAACGACAGTACCGATATCCCGCCCGTCCATTATGACATCACTGGACTTAGCCATATCCTGTTGCATGCCCAGTAAGAACTTCCTCACAACAGGCAGAGCTGAAACATTGGACGCATAGGTAGAAATCTCAGGAAGCCTTATAGCCTCTGAAACATCTTCACCATTTAAAAGCATACGCTGAGAGCCCGAATCATCGTATTTCATACGAAGCTTTATCTGCCCAAGCAAGCCGCTGACAGCATTTTCATCTTTTGAATCAACGCCGGAGCGAAAAACAAAAAGTCCAATAGCCCTGTACATAGCCCCTGTATCAACATAAATCATGTTAAAATGTTTTGCAATTCTTTTTGCAAGTGTACTCTTACCCGACCCCGAAGGCCCATCAAGAGCGATGCTCTTATACTTCATATTTGAAACTCCAACTTCAATTAATAAACACTCCACTCATGCAGAGTCTTGCCATTTTCATCTTTTAAGCTGAGCCAAGTATTGTCGCCGCCGAAACGCAAGAATATACCGAGTTCATTCGGAGACGGAAAAATGATATCCTCTGTAGTAGTGCCATCAACAATCTTCTCCGCATGGTCAGCCCGAAGCGTTTTGGCGAATTTCGCCGAAAAATTCAAAGAGCCGTCCTTATTAAGCTGTGGGTCAGGCGTGAGCTTAGCACCTGATTTCAGCAACAATTCTTTTCGGCGTTGCCAAACCACCTTACCAAAGCTCTCCCTGTCCATAAAAGTAAACTCAATATCACTGAGCTCCGCACTCCATTTGTGTCTGTCTTTCATCATAAAATCATCGCTCCTTATTTGTCGTCGTAATGCCCTTTGCACGATATAATCACTAAATTTTCATTATTGTCGCTATCATACTCCAACCTGTTTGCGTCATCAATATGACGGCTATAGTCTTTTTATCCTCTGTCTGCCAGTCTATGTATTGCGTTAGTGCTTTTGGCGTAAAAGTAACATTCATAATTAAAAGTCCTTGTGTGCCTCTGCGAAAGCCTGAATTTCAGAAGAGCTCATATCTTCCATTGCGAATAATTCATCCATAGTAAACGTGTAAGTCTTACCCTCTTCAAGCTGACGGCGTGACTCACTCACCATTTTCAAATATTCCGCATTACGTAGAGCTTTTTCAAGCTCATTGTATTCCTTTTCACTTATGACTACTAAGTTTTGGTTATGAGGACGTGAAATTAAAACCTTTTCGCCTGAGGTAACAAGGTCACTGACTTTCTTGAAATCATTTCGCAAATCCACTGTTTTAACCGCTATCATATAAAATCAACCTCCCTACGAAAGCAATGTGTACTTAAATATGTATATATTTTAGTACACAATTACAAAAAAGTCAACCAAAAATTCTCGTTTTGCAGACCTCTGGCATTTGCCGAATATACGCTACTTAAACTCGCCCCAATTTTCACTTAAAAGCGCAGATTCGTTTTCAAAATCAATTTGATAGCGTATTGCGTGATGATCTTTTATCAACATCCCGTCTGTAAGGCGAATTTCAAGAAAACAGCAATCCTTGTCTTGCTCGTTGGTTACATCGCTGTACCACACGAACGCTTTGAGAATTTTTTCTCTGATTTCGGCATTTTGGGGCTCAAGAACCCAACCGAGATTTTTTCCTTTGCCGTGTCCGCTGAACCAATCAACAGCACATACCGCGACTTCGGGATTCGCTTCGATTTGTTTTACTTTGTTTGAGAGTGCGTGTGTACTGATGTAAAATGCACCTTTTTCATAATAAGCGTCAACGATACGATTATACAGACGTTCGCCGTCTGTTGTGGCAACTGCAATAAGACTGTCTTTGGCAAAACGTTCTACCATTATGTTCATTGCATCTTCAAAATTTTGCATTTTTCATTCCTCCAAAAAATAAAATTTTTTTGTAACTACCCACCAAGCGACGCAACTTCGCTATCAGTCAAATATCGCCACTTGCCGCTCTCAAGCGCACCAAGCTCCAGTTCCCCAATTGACACACGCCGAAGCGAAAAAACTTTCAGCCTACACACCGAGCACATCTTCCGTATCTGCCGATTACGCCCCTCGGCGATAGAAATGCTCAAAACTCCCCTATCACCCTTATGCGAAAGAATCTTCACGTTCACGGCAGAAACAGTATAACCATCAATCTCAATAGGAGCGCCCAGTTGCTTATAAGCCTCGGAAATATCTCCAACGACTTCGACTCGATAAGTCTTGACCTTCTCCCCCGACGGATGAGCAACATTGTTGGCAAACTCCCCGTCATTGGTGAGCAAAATCAAACCCTCAGAGTCCAAATCGAGCCGCCCAACAGGGTAAACCCTTACACCCACATCAGAAACAAGCTCCAAAATAGTTTTCCGCCCTCTCTCATCACGAGCGGTCGACAAATAACCGCACGGCTTGTTGAGCATGATGTAGACAGGAGCATCTTTAGCCTTCAGCTCCACACCATTAACGGCGATGACATCACAGGAAACATCAGCAGACTGCCCTAAAATAGCAACCTCCCCATTGACCGTGACATCGCCTCTGGAAATCATCCTCTCAGCCTCTCGACGAGAAGCCAAACCATGAGCCGAAATTATCTTCGAGATTCTATCCGCCATTAATCCTCAGTTTCCTCATTACCTCTGTCCATAAACTCACCAATAGTTTCAAGCACATCGGGAACAGCATCTAAGATACGGTCTACAGTTGTAGATTTTGGCGGAGTAATATAAATCATATCAACCTTGCCGCTTTTAATAACAAGAAAAGCCACAGGAATAATATTTATCCCCGCACCTGTACCGCCACCAAAACCCGACTTAGAAACCTTAGCCTGCTCAAAATCAGTACCACCACCGGCAAAACCCAAAGTGACTTTAGAAACAGGAATCAAAGTGATACCATCAGGAGTAGAAATAGGCTCACCAACAATGGTGTTAGCATCAATCATCTCCTTAATCTTCTGCATAGAAACTTCCATCAAGCTACTAATAGGCTGTTGTTGCTTTTCCATAATAAAAAATCCTTTCAAAAATAAAAATATAAGGTAAAAAATGTATAAATATCCCCAAAGCTAAGCAGACGCAGCACGACTCTTAAAGCGCCCAAACAAAAAGGTTTTTAGCAAAGGCAAAACAGGAGCAATAATATAAAAAACTTCCCAAACCGCAATAGAAACGTGAGCCTTAGCATAAACCGAAAGCTTATCAGACTCAAAATCAGTAGAAACCCTTAAATCCTGCTTTTTAACACGAAAATTCCTCTTGAGAACAGGAGCAATAATTCCTAAGCCTGCATTTGCCCGACCATAGAGCAAAGCGAGTTTTGATTTATCTTCACTTGCGAAAGTACAATAAACCGTGAGCTCTTTTATGAGTAACCGACGCCTAAGCCGACCAAGAATTTTTTTTACTGTGCTCAAAGTATTGAAAATAGCCCCCTTATTGCCGACTACCATCTCTTTGAGCTTATCAGTATCAAGTTTCTTCTTTTTAGGTTTTTTAACTTTTTTCCTTTTCGGACTCTTCTTGTCATCATCAGACATTCTAAATTTGAAAAATCCAACTTTGTACCATGACATAAACCCATTCTCGCCATACTCAGCAATAAAACCAATCCGAACGAAAGCAGTCAGCAGAAACAACACCAATAAAACCACAGCAACCACAAGAGTGAGTATAGTCGCAAGCAGTGCTAAAAGCAACATTAAAATAATACGCAAAAATTGCATAAGCCTACTCCGTTAAAGCATCTATAGTTTCGTGAGCACTTTCCGTCTCTGCATCAGTTTCACTTTGAGAACCCTCGGCTTCAAAGTTAAGCTCTGTCTGATTTTCTATCTGTATATCGGGTTGAGTCACAGCCTCTATCGCCATCTGAGACTCCATCATAACCTCACGAGCCTGAAGCTCTAAAATTGCAGTCTGAATCCCCTCTTTTTCATCTCCCGAACCCTCAATTTGCGGAAGCTCCGGAAGGTCTTTCAGCGATTGCATACCAAAAGTCCTGAGAAAGTTGTGGTTTGTCCTGTAGAGAATCGGGCGGCCCGGAACATCTAACCTGCCGCATGGCTCAACGAGACCGCGTTCATGCAAAAGCCCCACAGTATACCCACTGTCTACACCTCTGATTTGCTCGACATAAGCCTTTGTAACAGGCCCGAAGTAGGCGATTATGGAAAGAACCTCAAGAGCAGGCTGTGAAAGCTGAGGAGGTTTTCTGGTCTCAATGGCACGGCGTATAAAATCCGCATAATCGGGAGAAGAACAGAGTTGCAGTGAATCTTCAAGTTTCACAAGCCGTATACCACGTCTCTCGAAACTGTAACCATCTCTGAGTCTGTTTGCCGCCGCATCGATATGGAACTCGTCAACACCAAGCACAGCGGCTATTCTCGTCTGTTTCACAGGCTCACCCGAAACAAACAAAATAGCCTCTATTGCACGCTCTATATCATGACTCTCCATATAACTGACCATTCCTTTTGAAGTCTACAAGCACAAAACTGCTCATCATTTGCCGTCTTATAAATCCCCTACCGTAAAATCTACTATCTCACTTTCCCTGCCACTGCCCGTGTAGGAAATCTCCATATCTTCACCTTCGCCGGAGATAAGCACACTGCCTATCTTGCACAGCTCAAGCACAGCAACAAACATAGCGATAAGTTCAGAGCGATCCCTGCTCTCGCCGAACAGTGTTTCAACCATGACATCGCCATAATTTTTGAGCCTATCTACAATCTCCGAAATCTTATCGGAAATCGAATACGTCTCCCTGCCGGGGTATACCATCTCCCGTGGATTTCTACTGGCGATTTTAAGATTTTCCCTGCCGATAACACGCTCAATCGCATTTAGAAGTTCATTGCTGATATGGACATACTTATAATCTGCATCTGATTCGAAAAACTCAGGAGGCCCTGCCATCATCAAACCATCACGGCTGTACATTCCCGAGAGAGTCTGCGCAACTTCTTTAATCTGCACATAGACATCACCGCGCTTTAGTTCTTCAAGAGAAGAAATCAGTTGCTCAAGTTCGGAAACTTCTTCCCCGCCCGATAAAAGCATCTTTGTCTTGATATAGGTGAGATGCGAAGCCATTGCCACAAATTCACTGGCAATATCTAAATTCATCTCAGCCATCTCGTCAAGATATTTAAGGTATTGCTCCAAAATTTGAGAAATGCTGATATCACGAATCTCAACTTTATTACGGCTCAGTAGCTGAAGAATGAGTGTCAAAGGACCTTCAAAATCCGACATATCATCCTTTTCTTTAACAATTCCCTCTAACTTAAAAACAGGAGTCTCCATGCTTTACTCTCCTAAAAGAACAATGAGTCAAAAAACAGGCTCACGTGAATAAAAAACGAGTTAGCGGGCGCACTTACGATGTTTCCGATAATATTTATTCCCGTAAAAGTGCCCAAAAGCATTATGGCGAGCAGGACAATCATTCCATATCGCTCGTAGCGCATTAGCTTGTAATACAAATTTTCAGGGAGTACAGAAAACAAAATCTTTGAGCCGTCCAAAGGCGGCATTGGAAGCATGTTAAAAATAGCAAGCGCAACATTCAGTATAGCCATACGAATAATAATTTGACTCAAGATACTCGCCTCAGTAAATCTATAGAGTACACCCAGCCCACCGTGCGGCGACGGCAAGAGTATAAAAATTAAGATAACAATAAATGCAAGAGTGATGTTTGAAAGCGGTCCGGCGAGAGCTGTCAAAGCCATTCCCGCTTTTGGGTTTTTGAAGTTTGCCATATTAACAGGCACAGGTTTTGCCCAACCAAACCCAATAACCAAAATCATAGCAAGACCTATGGGGTCAATATGTTTTATTGGATTCAATGTGAGCCTGCCCATATTTTTGGCTGTATCATCACCCAGACGATACGCCACAAACCCGTGGGCAAGTTCGTGTACGGTTATACAAATAAGTGCCGGAATCGCTATGATTACAATATCAAACAGCAAATCCATTGTGAAAAAATCTTGTAGCATTGTAATGACCATAGCTTTCTTGTTTATTTGGGGCACAAAACGACCATGATGAGGTATGGTCATTAACGTGCATCATTTGCGGCTTAGCGCAGGGGGAGCAAATCGCACATTCCCCCGTTAGTTTGAACTTGTTCAAACTAATGTAATCTCCGATATAAGTTGGTCTCTGTTTGTACCTTTTTCTGCTGAAAATTCTATAATTTTCACTTCATCAGGTAGCTCCAAAGTTTCTCTGATAAGCGCCATGTTCGGAGCTATTTCGCTTTTTTTTAATTTGTCAATCTTGTTTGCCACAACAATGAGCGGACAACCTGAAAGTTTAAACCAATTTGCCATTACGACATCGTCATTTGTGGGTTTATGCCTTGAATCTACAATCATTACACCACGTGTTATATAAAATGGATTCCTAAAAAATGATTCCATCAACTCCGACCAACGCGCCTTTTCTGTTTTTGCAACCTTGGCATAACCATAACCGGGTAAATCAACAAAGTAAACCCTCTTGTCAATCAAGAAGTAGTTTATGTGGACAGTCTTACCCGGAGTTGCGCTCACGCGGGCAAATTGCTTGCGGTTTAACAGTTTGTTGATAACCGAAGATTTGCCGACATTTGATTTTCCGGAAAACACAATCTGCGGCAAGCCGTCACGAGGTATCGCCTCAACGCTTGCTGCTGATTTTATAAATTCTACATTATGAAGGTTAAGGCTCATACCACAGCACTCCGTTAATGTTTAATCGAAACCTCGGTGGTTTGCCTATGACCCACATCACTTAATATATGAGCTTTATCTTCTATCACAGTTTTTGGCTCACCGGAAGAAAAATCAATTGCAATATCGAGAATTTCATCTATATTATCCGTTGTTATGAAGTTTAGCTTACTTCTCACAGTTTGGTCTATTTCGTCGAGGTCTGCCGCATTGTCTGATGGAATGATAACAGTCTTAACACCTGCACGAAGCGCCGCCATTGTCTTTTCTTTTAATCCGCCGATTTTTAGAATCCGCCCTCTCAGCGAAATCTCGCCGGTCATTGCAATATCGCGGCGTACAGGAGATTTTGTGAGAGCTGATATTACCGCAAGGCACATTGTAATACCGGCAGACGGACCATCCTTGGGTATTGCACCTTCGGGGAAATGAATGTGTATGTCATGTGTTTGATAGAAATCTTCGGGAATACTAAGTTTTTCTGCTCTACTGCGAATATATGATACAGCCGCCTGTGCAGATTCTTTCATAACATCACCGAGATTTCCCGTAAGCTCAAGCTTGCCTTTACCGCTCAGTACGTTGACCTCAACTTCAAGCACAGAACCGCCTGTAGAAGTCCACGCAAGTCCGTTTGCTATGCCTATTTCAAAACCGTGTGAAACAGATTCAGGCTTATATTTACGCACACCGAGAAACTCGTCGAGAAGTTCCACTGTGAGGTTGACTTTTTTCATTTTATTTGACGCTATTTTTGAGGCTGTTTTTCTGCAAACTGCGGCGACTTCGCGCTCTAATACACGAACACCTGATTCTTTCGTATATGATGAAATAATATCATATATTGCATCGTCAGTGAGTTTTAGCTGGGTTGCTTTTATGCCGTGTTTTTTCCTCTGCTTGGGAATTATATAACGTTTGGCAATTTCGAGTTTTTCCACATCGGTATAACTAGAGAGCTCTATAACTTCCATTCTGTCCAGTAATGGGCGTGGGATTGTATCCGTTGTATTTGCGGTTGTTATAAACATAACTTCCGATAGGTCATAGGGAATTTCCATGAAGTTATCACGAAATGTTGTATTTTGTTCGGGGTCAAGAGCCTCTAAAAGTGCCGAGGCAGGGTCTCCCCTGTGGTCTCGCCCGAGTTTATCTATTTCATCGAGAAGCATAAGAGGATTAGAGCTACCTGCCTGCTTCAGCGCAGTAATGATTCTGCCGGGCATAGCGCCGATATAAGTTTTTCTGTGACCTCTAATTTCTGCTTCGTCATGCACGCCACCCAAGGCAATTCGGCAAAGTTTTCTGTTTAGAGCTTTTGCAACACTTATAGCAACGGAAGTCTTGCCAACTCCCGGAGGGCCAACCAGGCATATGATTGCACCTTTAATTTTGGGCGAAAGTTGCCTTACGGCAAGAAACTCAAGTATACGCTCTTTCACTTTATCAAGCCCAAAATGATCGTCATCAAGAATTTCCCTTGCCTTAATAATGTCAAGCCGTTCTTTGGTTGTTTTATTCCACGGCAGTTCAATACAGACATCGAGATAATTGCGAATTACAGATGCTTCAGCACTGCCAAAGCTCTGTTTCTCAAGTTTGTCGATCTCTTTTAAAATTTTCGATGATAATTCTTCATCAAGTTTGAGTGCGTGGATTTTTTTTCGGTAATTGTCAACCTCAGAAAGCTCATCTCCGCCGTTTTCGCTGAGTTCTGACTGTATAATTCTAAGCTGTTCTCTGAGAACATGTTCGCGATGGTTGCTTTCGAGCTTTGACCTGAGTTTTGAATCTATTTGCCGTCCAATGGTCAAAACCTCAGTTTCCCGTGCAAGTATATCACAGACAATTTCCAACCTTTTTAGTGGGTTAATCGTGTCTAAAATAAGTTGCTTTTTCTCCGGTTTTGTAAATACATTTTGAATAATGTAATCTGCCAATCTACCGGGGTCTGTAATCATATATATGTGCATCATCGTTTCTCTCGTAACGCCTTGCGAGAGGGCGCAATAGGAGTCGAACAGACCCATTACCTTTCGGATTAATGCCTCACTCCTTGCTGTCCGTGCCGGTAATACTATCTCAGGGTGCGGCTGAACCTCCGCTGTAAAGTATTTTTTCTCCTCACGCAGTGACATAAGTTCTGCGCGGCACTTGCCCTCAACAAGCACTTTCATACCACCGCCCGGAACTTTTAAAACCTGTTTTATATAACATATGGTCCCGACTTTGTATAAGTCACGTTCAGCCGGAGTGTCTTTTGACATATCTTTTTGTGCGAGCAGAAAAATTCTTCTGTCGCCATTTGTTGCCGCCTCTAAAGCTCCCGTTGACAAAGCTCTCTCCACATCAAAGTTGAGGAGCATTGTCGGAAAAACCGAAAGTCCTCTGAGTGCCAAGAGTGGCAGAGATTCTGTCATGTTAAACTCTAGCTCGTCCATTATAACGTTGGTCCTTTCCTATCCTACAGAATCTGCCACATATTCGCCCGGCCTGAGTGTATCGGTACCCATATGGGTCTGCGATTTTGCGGCACTTCTTGTGATAAGCGGAGGGGCATCTTCTGTCACGCATTCGGGTGTAATTGTAACTTTAGTAATTTCGTCATCTGACGGTATTTGAAACATGGTCTGCAGCATTATTTTTTCCATTATACTCCGTAGACCACGAGCGCCAATCTCCATGTCTATAGCTTTATCCGCAATAGCTCCGAGTGCCTCGTCTGCAAATTCTAACTCAACATCATCTAATTCAATCAGAGCAGTATACTGCTTAACAAGAGAGTTTTTAGGCTCCAGCAAAATCCTGACCATATCCTCTTTACTGAGTGAACGAAGCGGTGCAACAACAGGTAGTCTGCCAACAAGCTCCGGAATCAGCCCGAACCTGAGAATGTCGTGTTGCTGAACATGTTGCAAAATCTCGCCGAGATCCTTATCTTTTTTTGATTTAATCTCAGCATTAAAACCAAGGCTCTTTTTGTCTAATCTGTTTTCAATGATTCTATCTATACCTTCAAACGCACCGCCGCATATAAACAAAATGTTTGATGTATTGAGAGAAATATACTCCTGTTGCGGGTGCTTACGTCCACCTTGCGGCGGCACATTAGCGACCGTACCTTCCAAGATTTTTAGTAACGCCTGCTGTACACCCTCTCCGGATACATCTCGTGTTATTGAGACATTTTCGCTTTTTCTGGCGATTTTATCAATTTCATCAATGTAGATAATTCCGCGTTCCGCCGCATCAATGTCAAAATCTGCAGCTTGGAGCAGTCTGAGCAGAATATTTTCCACGTCGTCGCCAACATAACCCGCTTCTGTCAGTGTTGTAGCATCGGCGATTGCAAACGGAACCTTTAAAATTCTGGCAAGTGTCTGCGCAAATAGTGTTTTGCCGCTACCTGTTGAGCCGATAATTAAAATATTGCTCTTTTGGATTTCCGTATCATTATCTGACTGATGATTAAGTCGCTTATAATGATTATATACAGCAACAGATAGTGCAATTTTTGCCTCTTCTTGACCGATGACATACTCGTCAAGAATGTTCTTAATATCGAGCGGTTTTGGTATGTTTCCAAAAACATCGTCAAGATAAAATGTATCGAGCGGCAAATCACTGTTTGGAACAAACTCATAGCCTAAGATTGTTGTGCATAATGAAACGCATTCATTGCAAATATACGATGCACCCTGCCCCGCTATGATTCGCTCAACTTGATCTTGCCGCTTTCCGCAAAAGCTACATCTAACGCCTTTCTTATCTTCATATCGTGCCATCTTATCTTCTTTCCTCCAGCGTTTTCAGTACATTTTTTTCAAGTTATGGACCTCTTTGTTTAAAAGCCCATTATCTGCAAGGTAAATGCTATTGCCTTTTGTAAATTACGTTATCAATGAGTCCGAAGTTTTTTGCCTCCTCAGCATCCATGTAGTTGTCACGCTCAGATGCGTCTCTCACCTCATCTACTGATCTCCCTGTGTTCTCTGACAAAATCTTGTTGAGGTGATCTTTCGTTTTGAGTATTCGCTCGGCATGGATGGAGATATCAGTCGCTTGACCTCTAAAACCACCTGACGGCTGATGAATCATGATTTCGGCATTTGGTAAGGCTATGCGTTTGCCCTTTGCGCCCGATGAGAGCAAAAATGCACCCATACTTGCTGCGAGCCCTATGCAGATGGTTGATACATCGGATTTTATAAATTGCATCGTGTCATAAATTGCAAATCCGGAAGTTATTGAGCCGCCGGGGCTGTTTATGTAAAACTGAATATCCTTGTCGGGGTCTTGCGCTTCAAGATATAACATTTGTGCGACAATAAGGCTTGCTGTCGTATCGTTGACTTCATCGCTCAAAAGCACAATTCGGTCGTTTAACAGCCTTGAAAAAATATCATATGAACGCTCCCCTCGTGAGGTCTGCTCTACTACATATGGGACTAAACTCATTATAAACTCTCCTTATTCTTCAGCTTTTTTCTTAGCCGCGGGTTTCTTTGCAGGGGCTTTCTTTGCGGGCGCCTTTTTAGCCGCAGGCTTTTTTTCTTTCTTTTCTTCTTTTTTGGGAGCCTCTGAATCTTCCTCAAACTTTGTGACAATCGCAGAATCTTTTACAACCTGCGCCGCTTTTTTAAGTTTGATATCACGCTCCAAAGCATCACGAGATACAGATTCTTTAAACTCTTCGACTTTTACGCCGAAACGCTCTGAGGCTTCCTCGTACTCTTTGTCAATATCCGCATCACTGACTTCAATTTTTTCAAGTTCTGCAATTTTATTGAGGGCAAGTGTCACTTTAACTTGTTTTTCACTGCTTTCACGCATTCTCTCCTTGAACTGGTCAGGAGTAATTCCAAGCATTTGCATATAACTCTCAGGAGTCATGCCATAAGCGGAAATTTGGCGTGTGAGGTTGTCAAGCGCTTGGTCTTGTTGTTCATCAATCATGCCGGACGGAATATCAGCCTCGATAAGCTCGGCAATCTTATCCATAAGAAGTCCTTCAAATGTTTCATCGACTTCCTTTGTCCTTGTCTTTAGGATATTTTCCATAATACTCTTGCGGTATTCTTTGAGCGTGTCGAATTCAGATACATCTTTGACAAACTCGTCATCAAGCTCAGGCAAAATCTTTTCTTTTATTTCATTGACCTTGACTTTGAAAACAACTGCCTTCCCTGCCAAGTCCTCTTTATAGTTTTCGGGGAATACTAAATCAATGTCGCGTTCTTCGCCGATAGTCATGCCGATGATTTTATCTTCAAATCCGGGTATAAACTGCCCGCTACCGAGCACTAAATCGTAGTTTTCACCCTTACCGCCCTCGAATGGCACACCATCTAAGAAGCCCTCAAAGTTAATAACTGTGGTATCGCCATCCTGTGCGGGGCGCTCAACTGATTCAATCCGTGCGTTACGGTTACGTGTTGATTCAATCTCTTTGTCAACTTCTTCATCGGAAACTGCGGTTTCGGGTTTAGGTGCGCTGAGTCCTTTGTATTCACCAATCTTAACTTCCGGATACAGTGCGGCTATCAACGTAACCTTAGCTCCAACACTTGGGTCTTTTACATCAACATCGGAAATCTTAGGATAACCTACAGTGTTTAAATCTTTGTCAGCCATAATAAAGCGGAGAACTTCAGGTAAAATTTCATCCAGAGCATCGCTCAGGAAAATTTCTGCTCCATACATTCTCTCAATAATTTTGCGCGGAGCCTTTCCCTTGCGAAATCCGGGAACTGAGATACGCCCTCTGTTTTTCATGTATGCCGCATTTACGGATTTTTCCAGTTCTTCCGGGGTCACTTCGACCAGTAGCTCTAATTCATTGTTTTCTTTCTTCTCGCTCTTTAGTAAATTCAACCTTGGTTTCCTCCTAATAATATGTTGGGTAAACGAAGTTATAAGTCGACGTCAATTGACGGCGGTGGCTGGGTTGGTGCCGCAGTTTGTGGTGCCTCTGCCGCAACTCTGGCGGCTTGCCGAAATCTTTGTCTTGAACGCTTTATCTCGTCAAGTGCGACTGATAGTGCCTCCTCAGTACGGTGCATGGCATCGTCTACATATTCGTTTGCCGCACGGCGCAGCTCTGTTGACGATGATTCGGCATATGCGAGCATTTCATTGCTCTTGACTCTTGTGGCTTTTATTATCTCCTGCTCATCAACAAGACGCCTTGCTGTCTCCTCGGCTTCTCGCTTGATGGCATCCGCCTCACGTTTTGCATTGCTGATAAAGTCAGCGCGAGCGTCAAGAAGTCTCTTTGCTTCGGCTATCTCCGTGGGAAACTGCCCTCTGATTTCATCAAGTATGTCGAGTGCCTTATCCCTATCTACAACACATTTTCCCGCACCAAGCGGTACACCAATCGCTTCGGTAATCATACCGTGGAGCATATTCAACATCTCCGGAATTCTGCTGCTCATCTGAACTTAAGCCCCTCCCTTTCAACTTTCCTCATTACGTCCTCTATTATCTCATGTGGTACAAAAGTCCTTAGGTCAGCACCGTACCTTGTCATTTCTTTTACTGCTGATGAACTTATGTATGTGTACTTCTCACTTGACGGCATAAAGAGTGTCTCAATATCGGGCTTTAGGTTTTTGTTGATAAGGGCAACTTGAAACTCTTTGTCAAAATCCGAAACCGCTCTAAGCCCCTTAATTATTACTTTTGCCTTCCTCTGCTCCATGTATTCAACAAGCAATTTATCTGACGACTGTGCATGAACATTTGGAAATCGCTCAGTGGCTCGCCTGATAAAATCTTCCCTCTCCTCGCGTGTAAAAAGAGGTTTTTTGTCCGAATTTACCATAACACAGACGTAAAGCTCATCAAAAATTGATGCCGCGCGTCTAATGATATTGAGGTGTCCAAGCGTAACCGGGTCAAAGCTACCGGGATAAACAGCAATACTCACTAATCAGTTCCTCAAAGCATGTGTTAATCTTTTCTGAAACAGTGGACAAAAGTGATTCCGTATTTATACGTTTTTTTAAATATATACGGTGTCCTAAGTTCGGGAAATTTAAAATCGTCCGCAGTTTCGCACATCATTATACCATTTTTAGTTAGTTTGTCAAACTCTGAAATTTTCAACACTACATCTTGTGCCAAATTTGAGTTGTAAGGTGGGTCTATGAATATAATGTCAAAATTTTCTTCATATTGAAGATATTTAAGCGCATCGGTATTATACACCATAGAAATGTCAGAAAAATCACAAACTTTCAAATTTTCCTTGACAAGTTTCACAGCTTCACTATCAGAATCCACAAAAACCGCCGATTTCGCCCCGCGTGAGAGCGCTTCAATGCCGAGTTGCCCCGTACCCGCAAAAAGGTCCAGCACCCTCGCACCCGGAAGGTCGAATTGGATAATATTAAACATGGACTCTTTAACCATGTCTTTAGATGGCCGAATAGAATCCGTCTTAGGCTGATGAAGTTTACGCCCACGCGCAACTCCGCTGATAACTCTCATAAGTAACAACCATTCCTTTCCTTGAAATATTATACTCATTTTTCGGCAAATTTTCAAGGTTTTGTTCGTGGTTCAATTTTGTGATAGCAGTTGTTTTTCGGCGTATATTATGATATTATCAGCGTTAAAATACTAATTAATGAATGGAGGAACCAATACAATTCACTCAATTCCAAGTTTTTCACAACCCCATTTTGCCACTTCGCGTACATGCGGGTTTTCATGCTCGGTGAAACTTTTTATTAACTCGTAATGTTTCGGATTTTCAGAATTTATCAAGTTTCGTAGCGCATTACACTGCCACATCCAAAAACCATCTTCACCAATATAGAAAAACCTTGGGTTTACAATATTTATGTATGTATCATCGTCCATGGTCAAAATATTCTCAGGTTTCATAAAATCTTCAAACTGCGAAAGCAGTGGAAATTCTTCACTTTTTATAAGTTTCCCTTTATTTACAGGGCAAACATCCTGACAGACATCACAGCCGTAAATCCACGCACCCATTTGTTCACGAGTCTTTGCGTCTAAAGAATCTTCAGCACCAAAAGAAAGTTGTGCTACACAACGTGACCTATTCATCTCAAATCCATCAGTCATTGCATTCGTGGGGCAAGCCTTAACGCATAGATGGCATTTATCTGAACATTCTTTTAATTGAATGTCTTGAGAAATCTCATCATAATCAAGCTCTTTGTCTACAGTCCAAGTGGCGATTACGATATATGAACCATTTTCATGTGAGTAGGAAAAATTATTTCGCCCGAATTTTGCGACATTTGCTTTTGCGGCGGCCCACCTGTCGGGCGGACTGTATGGTATAATTTTGAGATTGCCTGTCTGCAAATACATTTCAAATTCCTTATTCGCACGAAAGCCGTCTGAGTACGGAATTCTATCGTCAAATAAGTACATTTTTCCAATAAGTCCGTCAAAAAAATCCGAAACCTTGTACTTATTATATGGCACAACACACACAATAATAGACTTTGCTTCTTTCGGTGGATTCACAAGGTCATACAGCTTTGCATAATGTTCTTTTGCTTGTGGAAATGCTTTAATCCGCTCATCTAAGCTCTGCCTGTACTCATCAAAAGCAATCGCAGGGATAATCCCGCAAGACGTAAACCCCAGCTCCAAGGCTTTTTTCTTAATTTCTGCACTCGATATCGACATAAAATGACCATCTCCTATTGTAATATTATTGCCTTATATTATATAAATAATAGTACAATGTCAATGCAATTTACCCAACTCACCCACCCACAATTTCGCCGTGCCAGTCTAAGATTCCACCGAAGTCATAAACTTCCGTATAACCCAAAGAAACCAGTTCTCGTGCCGCGGCTGCACTTCTGGCACCTGACCTGCAATATACCAGTATAACTTGATTTTTGTCAGGCAACATTCGCTCAGCATTTTCGCGAATCTCAGGGGCAGGAAGTAAAATCGCACCGGGGATATGACCCCCCACAAACTCATCCTGATTGCGGACATCAACGATAATAACATCATCAAGCATCATTAGCTCCGCCTCTAATGCAGTTATAGTTGTGACTCTCGCTGTAACTTCAGATGCATCTTCTGATACTACATCATCGCCACAAGCAACCAAAGTGATCATTGATAACATAAAACAAAAGGCAAAAATTAACTTTAATTTATTCAAAATAATGACCTCACTATTTAATACCGGAGAACGAATATGCACACACTATCCGCAAAGCTCACCTTTTATATTTCACATGCAACTTCTCTAAAAGATAAGCGGCAAATTCGCCGAAGTCTTGTAGAGAAAACTCACAAGCGATTTAATGCATCAATTGCTGAGGTGGACACACAGGACATTCACCAAACACTGACTCTGGGCATTGCCGTGGTTTCGGGAGACTTTGCTCATGCACAAAATTCGCTTGACGAGGTTGTTCGCTTTATGGAAAAAAGCTCGGACGCAGAACTCACTAAAGTAGAGGAATACACATAAATGACTTACCACTACGCCGATTATAAAACAATTTTATCGCCTAAAAACGGCATGAACATCTATCGTGGCTGTACACACGGTTGTATTTATTGTGACAGTCGAAGTGCTTGTTATCAGATGAAACATGACTTTGAAGATATCGAAATCAAGCGTGATGCGGCCGGTATTTTAGAGAAGCAACTGCGCAAAAGGCGTTACCCATGCATGATTACTACAGGTGCAATGTGTGACCCCTATATTCACCTTGAGGAAAAACTGCAAATTACCCGAAGTTGCCTTGAAGTCATTGAAAGGCGCGGTTTCGGGCTTGCAATACTGACAAAATCCGACCGAATAATGCGAGATATTGATTTGCTCTATACGATCAATACAAAGGCAAAATGCGTTGTACAAATGACGCTGACAACTTTTGATGAAGATTTGTGCCGTATTCTTGAGCCAAATGTATCAACAACCGCTGAAAGGTTTGCAGTTCTCGAAACCATGAGAAAAGCAGAAATTCCAACAGTTGTGTGGCTTGACCCAAGTTTGCCGTTTATAAACGACTCTGAGGAAAATCTGCGTGGTTTACTGGACTATTGCGTCCGAGCGAAAGTTCGTGCTATTGTATGCTTTGGGTTTGGCACAACCATGCGTGAGGGAAGCCGAGATTATTATTATGAAAAGCTAGATGAGCACTTCCCCGGTCTGAAAGAGAAATATATTCAAACATTCAGCGGCAGTTATGAGTGCCGCAGTCCAAATAACTCAAAGCTAATGCGCATTTTCCGCGAAGAATGCCACAAACACGGCATAATTTATCGCCAAAGCGATGCGTTTAAGTATATAAATCGGTTTGAGTCAAGAATAGGGCAAATGTCGCTTTTTTAGGCATCTTTCGGCTTTGTCCCTGACCCCTCCAACATACTCTTCGACCGCAAGTTTCGGTGATACTCAACCGCAAACCTGTGAGTCTCCTCTTGAATTGTGCCTATGAGCGCAAACACGGCGGGGTTTGCCGCCAAACCGACACCTTCACCATCGGGTGTGCAAAGCTCCTTTGTCCTGTGTTTTTCATCTTTAACCATTCCAAACACAGGGAGACTTACCCCAAGCTCTTCAATAGTTTTCTTCACCACAGAGGCATGGACTGCGCCACCGTCTATCAGCATTAAATCGGGCAAAGTAGAGAACTTTTCATCTTCCGCAAGATAACGCTTTATCCGCCGAGTCACAACCTCTGCCATACTGCCGTAATCATCCTGCCCCTTTTTCGCCTTAATTTTAAACCGCCGATAATCCCTCTTGAGCGGCTTGCCTTTGACAAACACAGTCATAGAGCCAACGATATCGCTGTCCCCTGTGTTTGAAATATCATACGCCTCAATACGCTGAGGCGTTTTGTCGAGACCCAGAGCCGTTTCGAGCCATACGTGAGTTTTCAGCACCTTTTCCCTCTGCATAGCATCAATTTCCTCAACAGGTTCTTCAACAAAAAATTGCTTTTGTTCAATACCTCTGATTGCCTTAATCCTATCACGCAAAACCGCAGCGGCTTCAAATTTCAGAGCATCCGATTCATCTTGCATCTCTTTTGTCAGTTGCTTAATAAGACTTCGGGTTTTCCCCTGAAAAACATCAATAGCCACTAAAATAGTAGCCTTATAATCCCTCTCAAGATCAGCAGTTTGGCAGTAACCACGGCAGTTCCCCATATCATAATTGAGACAAGGACGTTCCCTACCGATGCTCCGAGCAATATTTTTACTGCAAGTCGGTAATTTAAGAGCCTTACACACCTCGCTCACAGCTCTTCGAGTATCTCTTCTCCCACCGTAGGGACCGAGATAGAGCGAGTTATCATCAGAGGCAAAAGAGACAATCTTAAACATAGGGTAACTATTTGCAATATCCACACGAATGTAAGGATATCCTTTATCATCACGAAGCCTTACATTGTACTTGGGCTGATACTCTTTTATAAGTGAGTTTTCAAGTAGCAACGCTTCAAACTCCGAATCAACTATAGTAACATCAAAGTCATCAATGTTGGCGACAAGATGCTCAGTCTTAATATCATGTAATGACTGCACATCACCACTACCCCGAAAGTAGCTGACAACACGATTTTTAAGCCTTGCCGCTTTACCGACATAAATAACCTCACCCACAGCATCTTTCATCATATAAACGCCGGGATGCATAGGCAGCTCCAAGGCTTTTAATCTAAGTTTTTCGATTTTATCGCTCAAATGAATATACCTCAATTAAATATGGTATGCTACAGTAGAGCAGATGGTGGGCTGTTTGTGGAGTCTTTTTTTCGAGAACAGCGGTGTAGATCCCGATGGCTCGAAAAAAAGCGGAACAAATTGCCCTCCATCTGCGGGTGCGGTGCTACGCATCCACAGCCAGATTCGCAGATTTCTCGTCAAATTCAGCCTGAGTCAGTACGCCTTTTTCGCACAGCGTTTTTAGCATGGCGAGCTTTCCTTCGCTTGTGTCTGCATTCGGCAAATACTTCTCCGCTTCCTTTGCTTTAAATCTATCTTTTATGTACAAACCAACACAAATAACCACGAAAATAATTGCCCAATCTAAAATAAACATAGGCCAGTCGTTTATATTAACCGTTATAAATAACCCAAGCAAAAGAGTATATCCTATAATCAAAGCAATAAAAATTATGAAACCCAGTATATAAAGTTTTATAGTTGCTATGAAATCGCCTGAATCCTTCCCCCGGAAAAGATAATAATCCAAAACGGACATAGCTACCAAAATAATTATTGTCATTATGTCCTGATTTATCATGCGATTGATAAATACATTACCGAACTCACCCAAATTCTCTATCGCATTAAGTGTGCCAATCCAATAAAAAATCTTAGTGATAGCCAAATAATAAAACAGCATCTGCTTGACATCAAGCACTTTCTTTGTCGGCTTTTTTATGTCTGTACTCATATAAATAACTCCTCTTCTCTTCTACTCTATATTCTAGAAATAACTCTCCTGTTTTCCCTCTTCACGCAGAGACACAAAAATGGGAAACTGCAAACTAAACTGCCCTGTTTTCTTATCGCTACTCTCCTCTTTATACTTTACCTCAATAACCCTGTCAATAAGGTCATCACGCATACTCCAGAACGTAGCGCGCTGTTCATCTGTCATACCCGACCCAACATTAAGTGAGTTGCCCTTATAATCAACAACAAAAGCCCCCAAAATGCCGGAAAGCCTACCTGACCCCTCTTCGACCGCCGTAACCCGAAGGTCAACGGTGTAAAATTTCTTTATCTTCAAAATCCCGTTATGACGCTTGCACTTATATTCACTGTCACGGTTGAGCATCAACCCCTCCTTGTCCTCCTCAACCATTTTATCAAGATAGTGGTCAATCATACTTGGGTCATCACCTGTATAGAGAATCTTAACCGTAGAAACAGAAGTGAGGTTGAACTTCTGTATTTTCTCGTGCAGGTTATTAACTTCTGTAAGGCGCTGCTTATATTTCCGGTCACTCTGCCCCTGCTTAAACTCATCTTTAGGGAGTAAATCAAAGATTACAAATTGAATTGAACTTTTATCAGCATCATCCTGACCAAGCAGGCCCGTTCCGATTCTGAAATTTTCATTATCGGCAAGCCCATCAACATTCTTGCGAACAAGCTCCCCATCAAGTACAAAATTATCTGAATCATCAAATAAACGGTCTATATCAGCGATTATATGCTCTAATCCCGCAAATTCCTTGCCTTGTCGGCTGATGATTTTGCCCTCAAAGAAAGTCCCGCGAACACCATTTAATTTTTCAGAAAGAGAAAACCATTCGCCCTCTTTGAGCGGCGATTTTTCAATATTATAAGACTGCTGAACCTCCCACTGCGGCAGAAATTCAAAACCAAAAGCCTTGTTGACAGACTTTATATCACACCCAAGCTTCATACTTTTTGTGATTATCGAAGCATAAAAAGTTCTCATATGCTCGTGCTGAGTACTAAGAAACGCACTTATATTCGCGATAACCTCATCGCTACCCGTATTGTTTGCAAGCACATATTCCATAAGCTCTGCGAACACACCAAAGCTCTGTGTAGGCTCCTTTTCAGTCTGTTTAGAGATTTTTTTCTCAGAGATACCGGTTATAAGGTATGGATTTAAGAGATAATTTATGAATTTGCGAAAATTCTCATCTTCACGATTTTCAATTATAATATCCCGCTTAGCAAGGCTCGAACCTGTCTGCGCAAGAAGCTCAAATATCTCCCTTACCTCAATGTCAGAAATGCAATTATTCAATTTTTCTCCTCCTATATAAACTAATTGACCATTCACTAATCTAGCAGATGCTGGGCTGTTTGTGGAGTCTTTTTTTCGAGAACAGCGGTGTAGATCCCGATGGCTCGAAAAAAAGCGGAACAAATTGCCCGGTATCTGCGGCAACTAACGCAATAAAAACAATTCCAACGTCTCAAAGCCAACTTTTTTGACTATTGAATCAGATTCAGTAACACAGCAGTAATAACCATCACCCCGATAGAGCGTAATATCGACCAGCTCATCTGCAATAATGTCCTTAAACTCAGCCGAAATCCCCTGCCCTGTTTGCTTCAGTACGCTCTCCTTTATAGCCCATACTCTGCAAAAAAACTCATCAGGACTATCGCTTTTCAAATACTCCGTATATTCCCCATCTGCCAAAACACGCCGTGCCACCTTGTCTGAAACTGTTGTAATGCGCTGAATATCAACACCAATCGGTGAACCGGAAACAACACAAGCCACTGCATTTGCCGTGTGGCTAAGATTAAAATGAATTTCGGGATAGCTCCTGAGACAGGGTTTTTCATTTTTCCCATACTCAAAAATCACTTGCTCATCTATACCATACTGAGCCACTAAAGCGTATCTTAGCAGTAAGTAAACCACCGCGGAAAGTTCCTTGCTTGAAGCCGACTTGAGCCTACCAATTTTCTCAATACGCTCCTGTGATAAGTAAGGAGCGTAACGAATGTGAAAGTTTCCGCTGAGCTTATCCACTTCATCAAAAATGTATAACATTTAAGTATTTTAACATAAGTCGAAGCAAATTTACAAGTGTTTGAGAAGATTAGCGTTCATATAACAATTTTCAAAATTTCCACAAGTCTAACATGTAATGCGACAATCTGCGAAAAGCGCAATAAATACAAAATATAAATATAGCACTCCCAAACAAAATATGATAAAATATCCAATAAATCTAAATTTCGGAGGTGCTCGCACATGATTCTTGCAGAAAAACTAAAAAAAGGCGACACAATAGCCTTTTTCTCACCGTCAAGCCCTGCAACTGCATTTGCCCCCAAGCGCTTTCAGCGAGCTGTGGACTTTTTGGAAAGCAAAGGGTTTAACCTCACTGCGGGAAACTTAACGGGAAAAAGCGACTTCTACCGCTCAGGCACTATAGCAGAACGGGCTGAGGAACTAAACAGCCTTATAGGAAACCCTGAAATCAAGTGCATAATGTCAACCATCGGCGGCATGAATTCAAACTCACTACTCCCCTATATCGACTATGATCAGCTGATAAAAAATCCTAAAATCATTGTAGGATATTCCGATATGACAGCAATATTGCTGGGCATTTACGCAAAAACCGGACTGGTGACATACTATGGACCGGCTCTTGTTGCGTCATTTGGCGAGTTTTCACCGTTTTTAGATATGACATACGAATACTTCAGCAATATTCTGGTAAACCCTGCGAGCCCGCCACATACACTGCCCACACCAGCCTTTTGGACAGACGAATTCATAAACTGGGAAGATCAGACAGAACCAAAAGTTCAAAATGAAAACAAGCTGATTACCGCAAGCTCCGGTACCGCCGAAGGCAGAGTTATAGGAGGAAACCTAAACACAATAGGCGGATTTTTCGGTAGCCCCTATATGCCTGAAATTAAAGAGGGCGATATTTTGTTTATAGAGGACTGCCTGACAACGATTGCTACAATAGAACGCAGTTTTTCAATGCTCAAAGTAAGTGGCGTATTCGATAAAATCTCAGGCATTATTCTGGGCAAACACGAACAATTCAAAGACTCAGGCACAAACCGCAAACCACATGAAGTTCTTTTAGAAGTGATAGGCAAGCCAAAATTTCCAATACTGGCAGAGTTCGACTGCTCACACATGCACCCCATGCTAACTCTGCCGATTGGGTGCAACATCAAGCTTGACGCAACGAACCAAACAGTGACACTTATCAGTAAGTGGATTGGGTGATACTCAATAAACAATAGATTTTTTACAAAATTTATGTTATAATACTTTACATAACTAAGCAAGAAAGAAAGGCATACTCAATGATAGGAAAAGTATTCTCAAAAATATTTGGCACACCCAATGAGCGAGAACTAAAAACGCTTGCACCGATTATAGAAGAAATCGAGGCATTAGAAGACGAATATCGCAAGCTCACAGACGAACAGCTCAAAGCAAAAACACCTGAGCTAAAACAGCGACTCGAAAACGGAGAAACACTCGACGACATATTGCCCGAAGCATTTGCGGCAGTGCGTGAAGCAAGTGACCGAGTTCTGGGAATGCGCCCGTTCCATGTTCAGCTCATCGGTGGTGTCGTCCTGCACCAAGGCAGAATCGCCGAAATGAAAACAGGTGAAGGTAAAACACTGGTTGCCGTCATGCCCTCATACCTCAACGCACTTTCAGGAGAAGGCGTCCATGTAGTAACCGTAAACGACTACCTCGCAAGGCGCGATAGTGAATGGATGGGTAAAGTTCACCGCTTTATGGGACTCGAAGTCGGACTGATAGTACACGGAATCTCAAACGAGGACCGACGCAAATCCTACGCCGCAGACATTACATACGGCACCAACAACGAACTCGGCTTCGACTACCTGCGCGACAATATGTCACTTTACAAAAGAGACATGGTTCAGCGCGACCACATATATGCCATCGTCGATGAGGTTGACTCAATTTTAATCGACGAAGCCCGTACACCACTCATTATATCAGGTCAAGGCGATGAATCTACAGAGCTTTACACAAAAGTCAACGATTTTGTCGCAAGGCTCAAAAAGAAAGTATACGCAACCATCGACGAAAAAGCCCAAGAGGATGAAAATATCCAGGTCGATTATGTCGTCGATGAAAAAGGAAAATCATCAACCCTCACGGCTCGAGGCATAAAAAAAGCCGAGCAACACTTCAACCTTGAAAACCTCGCCGACCTCGAAAACAGCACCCTCTCACATCATATCAACCAAGCCCTGAAAGCCTACGGGACAATGCACAAAGATGTCGACTATGTTGTCAAAGACGGTGAAGTAATCATTGTTGACGAATTCACAGGGCGTCTAATGGTCGGCAGACGTTATTCCGAAGGACTGCACCAAGCCATTGAAGCGAAAGAACGTGTTGAAGTCGCCAGAGAAAGTAAAACGCTCGCCACAATAACATTCCAAAACTACTTCAGACTCTACAATAAACTCTCAGGCATGACAGGTACCGCCCTCACAGAAGCTGAAGAATTTGGCACAATCTACAAGCTCGACATCATAGAAATCCCCACAAACCGCCCACTCGCCCGTATCGACAACCCCGATGTCATATACAAAAACGAAAACGGAAAAAACAATGCAATAATCAACCAAATCGAAGAGTGCCATAAGAAAGGACAACCTGTTCTCGTAGGTACAGTCTCCATTGAAAAGAGTGAACAGCTCGCGGCTTTACTTAAAAAGCGCGGAGTTCCACACAATGTACTAAATGCAAAGCACCACGAAAAAGAAGCGGAGATAGTCGCACAGGCAGGTACGCTCGGCTCAGTCACAATTGCCACCAACATGGCAGGTCGCGGTACTGACATCGTGCTCGGAGGTAACTCCGAATACCTCGCAAAACGCGACATGAAAAAAGCAGGTCTGACCGACGAAATTATTAATGAAGCCACAGGTTACGCTGAGACAGACGACGAAGAAATCATCTCCGCACGCAAGATGTTTGCCGAAAAACTTCAAAGTCACCGTGAAGTTACATCTGTAGAGGCTGAAAAAGTCAAAGAAGCGGGTGGTCTGTTCATACTCGGTACCGAGCGTCACGAAGCTCGCCGTATCGACAATCAGCTCCGCGGACGTGCAGGCCGTCAAGGCGACCCCGGTGAAACGAGATTTTACATAGCTCTGACCGATGATATTATGCGGCTTTTCGGCTCGGAAAGAATTATGGGCATGATGGAAGCCCTTGGTCTCGAAGAGGATATGCCCATAGACAAAAAAATGCTCTCCAACGCAATCGAATCCGCACAGCGCAGAGTTGAAAGCAGAAACTTCCAAATGCGTAAACATGTACTTGAGTACGACGATGTAATGAATACTCAGCGTACAATCGTTTATAACCAACGCAGGAAAGTTCTCGACGGCGAGGATATCACGCAAAACATCAGAACAATGATTGAAGAAACCGTTGAAGCTACAGTGAGCGCAGGGTTTAAAGATAACAATATAATAAGTGAAAGCTCAGAATTAGCCGAAGTTTTACAGCCGCTTGAAGTTTTATTTTTAAGTAAAGACGAAGTTAAACTCCCGTCAGGTGGTTTCGATAAAGATTCTCTTTATGAGCTACTTTTAGGTAAAGCAGAAACGGTATATAAAGCACGCGAAACAGAGTTCGGAACCCCACCCGGCTCCGATACCCCTCTGATGAGGGAACTCGAACGTGTCATAATGCTGAGAGTTGTTGATGAATTTTGGATGACTCACATTGATGCCATGGAGAGTCTTAGAGATACTGTGCGCCTCCGTGCATATGCTCAAACAAACCCCGTTGACGAATATAAGCGCGAAGGTTTCGATATGTTTGAAGAGATGATTGGCGCTATTAAAGAGGAAGTCGTAAGACGTATTTTCACTGTTCGTATCAGAAAAGATGAGAATCTACAGCGCCGTGGTGTGGCAGGAAACTTCAGAGCTTCCGCACAAAACTTCTTCGGTCCGCAAGCCCGCGGCGGCAAGCAGTCAAACAAAGCCATGAAAATAGGTAAAAACGCTCCATGCCCATGTGGTAAAAAGCGTCCTAACGGTCTCCCCATGAAATATAAAGACTGTTGCGGCAGAGGTGCTTAGATTGTTTTTTAATGAATTGAGCTCAAATGGTTTAACCTACATGGCATCACCAAATATCAGTGCAGCTCATGCATTCACAACTAGGCTCGGTGGTGTCAGCACAGGAATACTCTCTTCACTAAATCTATCGCAGAGTGCAGGTGATAAGCCGGATAATGTCAAGGAAAACTATGACTTACTCTGCAAGGCTCTGGGAATAGAATCTCGTGATTTAGTGTGTAATTCACAGGTACATGGCACAGACATAAGAATTGCGACCTTAGGGGACACAGGCAAGCTCTTTGAGCGGGGTGCTCCAAAAGCAGATGGACTTATTACGAACTCTCCCGGAGTTGCGCTGATGGTTTTTTCGGCAGACTGCGTGCCGATTCTTCTGCACGACCCTGTGAAAAATGTCATAGGTGCCGTTCACGCAGGGTGGCGCGGCACAGCCTCAAACATTGTCGGGTGTGCTATAACCAAAATGGAAACTGTCTTTAGCTGTAAGCCAAGTGATATCAGAGCCGCAATCGGTCCATGCATCTCTAAATGTTGCTTTGAAACCGACGATGATGTGGCAAGTGCGCTATCGAATGTTTCAACAAAATGCGGCGAAAAATACATGGTTGACCTCAAAAAGTCAAATATGCTTTCACTTGAAAAAGCAGGCGTACATGATATAGTAGTCTCAAATGAATGCACCTCGTGTAGCTCAGATAAATACTGGTCGCACAGAAAAACAAAAGGAAAAAGAGGCACACAAGCCGCACTGATAACCCTCGCTTGTTAGTATGTCAAGTTGCTTAAATCCATGCACTTATCTCCCCAAATCATACTTACAGTACAGATCCCCCACCCGAAAGTAGCACTAAAAAGCTCGTCATTGCGGGCTTGACCCGCAATCCCACACGGGTATGCTCATTATTCGGGGGATTGCGGCTCGGAGGCCGTAATGACGATGTAGGTATAAATAGCCAAAGGATTTCCACCATGAAAAAACGACTTATAGTTCTAATTGCATTTATACTGTCAACATCAGTTTTTATTCAGGGCTGTTGGTTACCTCTCATGCCTGAATTTAATCCTCCCCCGCTCCCGCAGTTGCCCGACTTTGAACCTCCCCCCATGCCATTAGACCAACCTGCCGAGAACAGACCCGAAAGACCCGGACGGTTTACATTGCGATACGATTCTGAGTCCACAATGAACCCAATACTTGCGCTAAACAGAGATAATATAACTTTAAGTTCCCTGCTCTATGAGACCCTATTTATCCTTGACGAAAACTTGGTAGAAGTGCAATCCCTTGTCCGTGAATGGTATTCAGAGGATAATGAAGTCTTTACATTCCACATACTCCCCGACATACTGATGCACGACGGAGAACTCCTCACAGCAATTGATGTGACGTATTCCATACGTCAGGCAATGCAAAACGGCAGACATGTGAGCAAACTGCGCGGAGTTTCAGAGGTCAGTTCAGATGGTGAGCTGACAGTGACAATAACACTTTCTGCGCCAAATGCTCGTTTTGTGAGATTGCTCGATATACCTATAATCAGAAGCGGCACAATCGGTGAGCGCATACCCCCCGGTTCAGGGCCTTTTATGTTTCCGCATCCCGAAGCAATGTGGTTAACTCGTTTTATTCAGCACAGAAACTATGCGTATATGCCTTTATCGACAGTTTATCTCAGAGTGAGCACCGACAGTGAACTAACAGGTCTTTTTGACGAGGGCTTTCTGAGTCTCTTGTGGGATGACCCCACCGGAGCGTTTGACATTAGATTAAACCGTATGCATGAACCGCGTATTTTTGACACGAGTTCTCTACAATTTCTGGGGTTTAACTCAAATTCTCCTGCACTGAGCAACCCTGATGTCCGCCGAGCTATTAGCAGCTCTATTGACAGGCAGTATATTGTCGAAAACATAATGAACGCACCAAGAGCAGGTCAAACCATCGCTTCCCCACTCGCTATATCCCCGGTTTTTAACATGTATGACCCATCTTGGGAACCACCTCAAGACCCTCTGCTCGAGATGGCGGCACTGTTTGAACGTGCGGGGCTGCTTGACTATAATTATGACGGTTTTCTCGAAAGACCTGTCGGCTATGCTGAGTTTGTTGAATTTACGCTTGATTTTATCGTCAATGTTGAAAACGCACATAAAATTGCTGCCGCAGAAAAGATTGCCAACGATTTAAGATTAGTTGGTATAGATGTAAATGTACGTACATTACCTTGGACTAATTTTATGGAAGCGTTAAGTGATGGCACATTTGATATTTACTTCGGAGAAATTCAGCTCGGAGCTGACTTTGATTTATCTCCTCTTCTGCTCCCCGGAGACGGAAACTTAAACTTTGGCGGAATGGGAAGTATTGGATTTGCAGGTCTGATTGCAGATTTTCTTGCCGCCGACACACAAGTCGAAGTGAGCATGGCAGGTAGGGCACTTTTAGATGAAATCAGGTTTAACGCACCTTTTGCCCCTATACTATACTCCCGTCATGCCATTTATACGCCTACCGGAGTTATTTCAGGCGGTGCATATCCTACGCAGTCAGGCATTTTTCACAACTTCCAAGATTGGTCAATCGACCTTCTGCAACTTTCAAGACTGGACAATTGACCTCTTAATACCGGGTGGCTTAAGGTACGCACTTGAAAGCCTCGTAAATCCTGCATTACTTAAAATTTATATCATGGGGGGTATAACTATGACAGACAAGAAATTACTTGAAATGGCAGTTGAAGCGATGGAAAACGCTTATTCACCCTATTCAAACAGAAAAGTAGGTTCTGCTGTTGAATGCATTGACGGCACTGTATTCACAGGCTCAGTGATTGAAAATGTGGCAATTGGCACAACAATTTGTGCAGAAGCCGCTGCCATTTCTGCCGCAATCTCTGCCGGACACCGTGCTTTTAAGCGCATTGCAGTCATTTCGGAAGGCAAAACATATCGGCTGCCCTGCGGTTCATGCCGGCAACTACTCAATGAGTTTTCACCCGAAATAGAGGTTTTATGTGCCAGAGCTTCTGATGGACGATACATAAGCCATAATCTCACAGAATTACTTCCGCTGCCGCTTGATGCACGTGAAAATTGAGTTTCAGGTGTCAAATTGCAAAAAATATACAAATTGTCACCGTTTTGTAAACAATAAAGCCTTTACACTTTGACAGAATTTGTTATAATGGATAGTTGATGTATCTTATTTTGTCGTAAGGGGAGGTTGATATTATGGATGGATATACTCGAAAGTTTGACGTTGTAAGTGGTGAAAATAATACTCGTGAAATATTGTCATCAGTTTATGATGCACTAAGGCTGAAAGGTTATAACCCGGTAAATCAAATCGTGGGATATATCCTATCTGAAGACCCCACCTACATCACAAATTACAATAACGCACGAGCACTTATCAGCAAGCTCGATAGAGATGAACTGCTTCAAGAATTGGTATCGTCATACCTTAATAAATAATTAAAGTAGCAAAAACAGGCGAGGTGTAATAAATCCATGAGCATGAGAGACATAATTGACAAGTTTAATCGTGCTAAAGATGCAACACTGGTTAAATTTGGACGTAGAACAGATTATCAGAGTATTTTAGGCGACATCAGCGGAATCCTTGACCCACACGACATGGAAGTTCTTGTCGTCAGAGGTAAAAATTGTGAAGTTGTCTACACAAACGCAAGAGCAGAAGAGCGCGTTTATCACGATGAAAGTGATGAGTTTACGTGCCGCTCTGTGTATGCAAAACACTTCCCCAACCTATGTGAAAACTGCCCGTATGGCGGTAACGATAAAGCTAAAGATGGTGTGCCGTTTGAAATCACCGACAAAGACGGCCGCACTTTTAACGTCAGGCGTAACACTATAAATTGGGCTGATGGAAAGCCGGCGACCATCTTCATGATGCGCGATATCACCCCTGAAAAGGAGGCTAACGAGCGTCTCTATAATCTTGCCTACATAGACCAGTTGACAGGTGTCCCAAACCGTCAAAAGTTAAAAGAGGATTTCGCCGCCGTTCAGGAGCAGATAGAAAAAGAAGAGCTCCACGGCATTTTAGCTTTGTTTGATCTCGACCACTTTAAACAAGTAAATGACAACTACGGTCACAACACCGGAGATGTTGTCTTGCGTCGCCTTACAGAGCACTTATCCGAGGATTCTAACTTTGAAGGACGTCTCTACAGACTGGGTGGAGACGAGTTCGTGTTGTTCATAACAAATCCCGCAGACAAATTTAACACCTTTGACGATATCAAAGCCCACTACAACACCGTAGTTTCTGCCGCACTTCGTGCCTACACACTTCCCAATATTGATGTTGAGTGTACGCTCAGTATCGGTATCTCCTTTTTCCCAAAGCACGGCACTAATCTATCAGATATTTTACGTAAAGCTGATATCGCACTGTATCGGGCAAAAGATGCAGGGCGAAACCAAATATTTTTCTTTGAAGATCACTATGACACAGCGCAAAAATTTAAGGACATGTACATCAATATCCAGCCGATTTTACTCTCCGTCGGAAAAACATTTGGTTATGAGCTTGTCGACAGAGAGAAAGAAGCAGAAGAAGATGACGGTACCGTGACGCTCAGCGAATTCAACCGCACACTTGACGCTCTCGGGCTAAATGACATCGAAAACAAGCTACACTATTTCATCTCATTTTCAAAACAACTTCTCAGTCCCACTGTTTTAAAAAACCTGCCAAAAGATAAATTCATTGTTCAAGCCGCTCTTCCATCAAATGTCACTAAAGACTATATAAACGATCAGCTTAAACTGTTTAACGAGCTTAAAAATAACGGCTATAAACTCGCACTCACCGGTGTTGACAGTGCTGAACCGATAACCGAACTTCTGAATATTGTTGATTACTGTAAATTTACACATTCTGACAAAAATCTGCAACGACAAAAGGTGCTCATTGCAAAGAATCAAAGAATCAGATTCATTGCAACAGGAGTCGATTCACTGGATGATTTTCACAGTGCAAAAGATGTCGGTTTCCAAATGTTCCAAGGCTTCTATTTCAATCAGCCGGTTGAAGGGCGCAAGACGAAAGAGGTCAGCCCTCTGAAAGTCAACTACCTCCGACTCATGAAGCTATCAAGCACTGACGACTACATGAACTTCAAGGAAATTAGTCATATAATCGCATCCGATGTTGCACTTTCATACAAACTTCTACGCATACTGCACTCTGCTGCAGTCGGGCTTAAAAATGTCTCCTCTATCGCGGCGGCAGTCGCATACATGGGTGAGGAAAGCCTGAAGAAATGGATTGCTGTTTTGGCACTTCGCGGCATTGCCGAGGATAAACCTCTCGAACTTATCCGCATGTCCCTCATACGCGCTCGCTTCGGTGAACTGCTCGCCCCGGCGTTTCGCATTAAGCGTAACGAACAGCAAGTCTTTATGTTGGGTTTACTCTCGCTCTTGCACATAGCTTTGGAAATTTCAAAAGAAAAGCTACTGGAGGACATCCCCGTTGCCGACGACATCAGCGAATCAATACTCACCCGCCACGGTATCTATTCTGATTTGCTCAGATTTTACGAAAACTACGAATACGCAAACTGGGATGCAGTAACACAGTTTGTAAATGATAACTATTTAAACTCACAAACAGTCAATGATGCTTACATCACAGCAGTAAAATGGTACAACGACCTAACGGGCGGTGCTTGATGGACAAACACAAAGAGTAGCAGATGGTGGGCAGTTTGTGGAGTCTTTTTTCGAGAACAGCGGTGTAGATCCCGATGGCTCGAAAAAAGCGTAACAAATTGCCTACCATCTGCGGTAATAATGCGCTTTATACTGCAAGCAGCTTAAAAAGTCTCATTAAATGAGTATGGCAAGAGTTCGCTCATGCTGTACTCTTTTATTTTGCCGTCTTCAGCCGGCAAAACAACCTTGATATCAGGACACCACGAATTTAGATATTGCCTGCATGCACCACACGGGGCGCAGAAAATAAGTTTATCCGCTCCGCCGACAACAGCAATCTTCTCAAACTCATCAAAACCCTCAGAGAGAGCTTTGACAAGTGCGCAACGTTCTGCACATATGTTCGTTACCCCAATGCCCGAAGGGTCCTCAATGTTTGAGCCTTTGATAACTTCTCCGCTTTTTGTGAGCAGTGCGGCGCCAACTTTGAAGCCTGATATTTCCACACGAGCATTCTCTCTGGCTTCTTTTGCGAGTTCAACCAATCTTTCATTTGTCATAATACGTTTCCTCCATCGGTAATTTAGGTCTGAATACTTTATCCAGTCTATAATAAGCCCCATGCACAGCAGGAGCAGTAGGAATCGTAGCGAGCTCTCCAACACCTTTTGCACCATAAGCGGGTGGTGTGGTGGGACAGGGGGACGGCACAAGTATAGTCTCAATTTCAGGAGCCGCAGTTGCTCTAAATAATCCAAGCGTGCCAAACTTCGCCGTTGGAACGCCATTAACCAGCGGAAAATCCTCAGTAAGTGCATAACCAAGCCCCATGACTATGCCTCCCTCAATCTGTCCCTCAGCAGACTTAGGGTTGACAACGGTACCCATATCATATGCCGCTGTGACTTTTTGAAGCCTACCAATGTCGTCAAGCAGAGCCACTTGCACAGCATACCCATATGCAACATGGCTGACGGGGTTTTTCTTATCACTGCCCATCGGATCCGTATGCGGCATATACTCACCGTAAAACTCCATACCATCAAGCCGCTTTAATACTTCGGTAAGACAGGGGGACGGTTCCTCTGTCTCAAGCTCCGCCCTGAGCTTCATTGCCGCAACTACAGCCGCCTCTCCTGAGAAAAGTGTCTGACGTGAAGCTGTGGTTGTCCCCGAATTTGGAGACCGGGCCGTATCAGGCGGCTCAATAACTATCAAGTCGGGCGAAATGTCTAAAGTCTGACTGACCATCTGCAAAAGAACGGTAGCCATCCCCTGTCCTATACACGCCGCACTACTGCGGACATGAACTTTTCCATTTTCAACAGAAATTATGCATCTACCAACATCAGGCACGCCCACACCAAGCCCTGAGTTTTTAAAACCGCAGGCAATCCCCGTGTAAGGCGAAGCGTCAAACGCATCTTTAACAGCGAGCAAGCACTCCGAAAGAGCCGTGCTATCGTCAGCAATTTGACCATTAGGGAGCACCTGCCCCGGCTTGATAGCATTGCGAAAACGAATTTCCCATGGAGAAATCCCCACCAGTTCAGCGAGCAAGTTGAGGTTGCTCTCCATAGCAAAAGTAGACTGCGGAACACCAAAACCACGAAAAGCACCCGCAGGCGGATTATTGGTGATTACCGCTGTGCCTGTCACCTCAATATTTTGATAATTATAAGGCCCACCCGCATGAGTACAAGCTCTCTGCAGAACAGGACCGCCAAGACTTGCATAAGCCCCTGTATCGGACACAATCTCAGCTTTCACAGCCGTAATAAAACCATTTTCATCACAAGCCGCGGTAAACTCTATCTCCATGGCATGACGCTTAGGATGCACCATCAAGCTCTCCTTGCGCGAAAACTTGATTTTCACAGGTCTTTTGACAAGCCATGCCGCAAGAGCCGCATGATGCTGAACGCTCATATCCTCTTTGCCGCCAAATCCCCCGCCGACAAGACAAGAGCGCACACGAATCTTCTCTTTAGGCAAGCCGAGCAAACCACTTATCTCCCTCTGCTCATCATAAATGCTCTGCCCACCTGTATAGAGCATAAGTCCGTTTTCACCATCCGGCATTGCAATAGCGCACTCAGGCTCTAAGAACGCATGTTCGGTAAAAGGGAGCGAATAATGCCGAGTGACAACGTGCTTTGATTCAGCAATCGCCTTATCAGCATCTCCCCTTTTTATAGATTGCCGGCTGAGAACATTATCGCTAAAACACTCATGTATAAGTGGCGCACCATCAGCAAGAGCCATAGCAGGTGAAGTCATAGGTGCAAGTTCCTCATATTCCACATCTATGAGCGAAAGCACAGTTTCGAGCGCCTCTTTCGATTCGGCAACAACAATAGCCACAGCATCACCGATATAACGAGTTATATCACCCACAGCAATCAAAGCATCCCAATCCTTAACCAAATGTCCGCACTTTATATCACCCGGCACATCTTCAGCAGTGATAACCGCAATGCACTCCGCGTGAGCTAACGCTTTTGAAGCATCAAAGCTACGCACCCTCGCTCGCGGATATTTCGTGCGAAGCGCTCCACCATAAACCATACCCGGCAAAACCATATCATCAGTATAAACACCTGTGCCAAGCACCTTTTCATCCGCATCGAGTCGAAAAAAGTTCTCACCAACAGTACCCGAAAACGAGTGTTTCGGAATCTCTCTACTCTCCCTAAAAAACTCAGCCGCAAGCAAAATAGCATCTTCGATCTTCACATAACCCGTACACCTGCAAATATTCCCATTGATTGCCTTTTTGACATCACTTCGGTCAGGCGATGGATTTAAGTCAATCAAAGCCTTTGCGCTAATTACCATACCGGGAATACAAAAACCACACTGCACCGCTCCTGAAGCCGCAAAAGCATAAGAAAACACTTCCCTCTCACGCCGAGTAAGCCCCTCAACAGTTAAAACATACCTACCATCAAGCGAAGAAACCAAAGGCAAACAAGCTCGAGTAACCTTACCATCAACAAGAACAACACAAGACCCACAAGCCCCCTCACTACACCCATCTTTAACAGAAGTGAGCCGCAAGTCATCGCGCAAAAACGCCATGAGCTTTTTATCGCCGTCCGCACAAGAGACGGTCTGATTGTTTACATTAAATGTGGTCATTTAGTCTATTATAATCCTCTAAATCATCAATATCAACAAAATCACAAGGACTTTGAACCTCAACTCCAAAACACAACTCAGGAAACGCTCGCCGAATATCCCTGCCACCCATATCCCCCGACAAAGCCAGCAACTCATCTTTAAACCGAGCGGGAAATATAGCAGGCGATGACGGCTTACCGCAGACAATCGGAAAAACAATCTTATCAGGATTCTTCTGTGCCACATTCAAAATAGGCTCAAGAGCAGAAACAGAAAGTTTCGGCTGGTCGGCAACCAAAAACATAAAATGTGTACCCTGTGCGTCAGAAACACCAAGCCGAATGCTCTCGCTCTGTCCGATTTGCGGGTTATGGTTCAAAACAACCCTAACACAACTAGGGAGATTTACTTTCTCACATCGCTCTTTTGTAGTAACAACAATCCGTTCATAAACAGGAAGCTGAGCAAGCAATGCAATCGCACGCTCAAACAAACTCGCACCACTATAGTCAAGCAAAAGTTTATCCTCACCCATCCTAAGAGACAACCCCGCAGAAAGCAAAATCGCAGAAATTTTCATAACTATTCACCAATCCAGCAGATGATGGGCAGTTTGTTGTAGGGGCGATTTGTAATCGCCCGTTACTTTCGGATGCCACAATCATCACGGGCGAACACAGTTCGCCCCTACAAAAAAGCGTAACAAATTGTCCATTATCTGCGGGAGCAATGCGAGCCTTGCAGGACGATTGCTATCGTCCCCTACAATCCGGATATAACAGTACCCGTCCTACCGGCAAGACCATCACGAGCTGTTTCAAGCTTTGTAATAAGTGCCTTACGCCCGTTACCTGACCTTGCAAACATGAGCGCCGCCTCAACCTTCGGAAGCATGGAGCCGGGTGCAAAGTGACCCTCGGAGATGTACCGCTCTGCATCATCGCAAGAAAGCTTTGCAAGCCATTTTTCGTCGGGTTTACCAAAGTTTAGCGCAACCTTTTCAACAGCCGTCAAAATAACAAGCATATCAGCATCAAGCTCTTCGGCGAGCTTTGCACTTGCAAAATCTTTGTCAACAACAGCAGAAGTACCCTTTAACTGCCTATCCGCAACCTTTTTGACAGGAATACCGCCACCACCCACAGTCACAGGAATTTGCCCCGCCTTTAAAAGAGCAAGAACACTATCACTTTCAACAATGCCCACAGGCTTAGGAGACGCCACAACACGCCGCCACCCGCGCCCCGCATCCTCTTTCATATCATAACCGCGACTCTTCATCTCAATAGCCTCGCTTTCGCTGTAAAACGCACCGATAGGCTTAGACGGACTCAAAAAAGCAGGGTCATCGGCATCAACTAAAGTTTGCGTAATAATGGTAGCCACAGGCTTTAAAATATTGCGGCTGAGTAGCTCCTCACGCAAAGCATTTTGAATATCATAGCCAACATACCCCTGACTCATAGCGACGCAAACCGACATGGGAATATAAAACAAGCTATCATCAACTTTCTGAGCAGTCTCCATAGCATGATTAATCATCCCAACCTGCGGACCATTGCCATGCGTTATAACAACTTCCAAACCATCTTCAATAAGGTCGGCAATCGCTTTAGAAGCCGATTTTATAGCTATCATCTGCTCATGAAGATTATCCCCAAGAGCATTCCCACCAAGAGCAAGTACAATTCTTTTCATAATAACCAATCCTTTCACTAAAAGACCTAACTCCAACCGGCTTAGCAGGTGATGGGCAGTTTGTGGAGCATTTTGCGAGAACAGCGGTGTAGATCCCGATGGCTCGCAAAACGTGGAACAAATTGCCCATAACCTGCGGGAACAATGCAACCGCAATTATCTACAACGCAAGTTCCCACCATCAATAATCTTTTCAAGCATAGCCGCCGGATCTTTACACTTTGCGAGGAACATCATAGCGGCGATAACATAAGGCTTAAAGCCCGCCTCTTTGTACAGCGGCACACGATAACGCTCAAACACTGAAGACTCTACTTCGCCTACCTCACAGCTCACCCCCGAAATATCCGCAGGCAGGCAGTGCATATACAGAGCATTGCCGCCCTTGGTGAGTTTCATCATATCCTCGGTGCAAGTCCAGTCCTTGTGCAAAGCATTTTGCCTGAGTAGCTCTGTTTCAAGCGCCTTTATCCCGACATCATCACCCTCTGCAAATAAATTAGTCCTCTTCTCCATCGCGGCATAAGGAGCCCAACTCTTTGGATAGACAATATCAGCATCACGAAATGCCTCGCTCATATCACCCGTCTTAGAAAACTTCCCACCACTAGCTTCAGCATTTTCCACGGCAATGCTTACAACATCACTCATAACTTCATAACCCTCGGGATGCGCCAACGTGACATCCATACCAAAACGAGTCATAAGCCCAATAGTACCCTGCGGCACGGAAAGGGGCTTGCCATAAGAAGGCGAATAAGCCCAAGTCATTGCGATTTTCTTGCCCCTAAGATTCTCCACACCACCAAAATGATGAATAATATGGAGCATATCCGCCATCGACTGTGTAGGGTGGTCAATATCACACTGCAAGTTCACCAAAGTAGGACGTTGCTCTAAAACACCATCACGATAACCCTCCTCAACAGCCTTGGCAACCTCCTTCATATACGAGTTGCCCTTGCCGATATACATATCATCACGAATACCAATGACATCTGCCATAAAAGAAACCATGTTAGCAGTCTCACGAACAGTCTCCCCATGTGCAATTTGGCTTTTCCCCTCATCTAAATCCTGCACAGCAAGTCCAAGCATATTAGCCGCCGAAGCGTAAGAAAAACGCGTCCGAGTAGAGTTATCCCTAAATAAACTAACAGCCAAGCCACTGTCAAAAATCCGAGGAGAAATGCCCTCTTGACGAAGCAAACGAAGCGCATCCGCGACATCAAACACAGCGGCAATCTCATCATCACAGTGCTCCCAAGTCAAAAGAAAATCTCTATTAAACATTCCCAAAGTATTAAAGTTCCGAATTCGCTCAATTAAAGTTTTAAGTTCCATATCCATAAATCCTTTCAAATATCATTTTGCAAAGTAAACAGAAGGCAAAGCCGCATAAACAGCAGCCGCAGTGACCAAGTCCTGCTTCCAAGTCTTTTCATCAGGCGCATGAGCCTGTGCCTCAGCACCGGGACCAAAACCGATGCACGCAATCCCATGGCGCCCCATAATCGTAACACCATTGGTAGAAAAAGTCCACTTATCAATAAGTGACCGCTTCTTACGCTCCTCATCAGTTCCGGGCGACCCAAACCGCCCTGCACCAAAGAGCTTATAGTACGTTTCAACCATAGCCTTAGTGGCAACATGATTTTCCGGTATAACCCAAGTGGGAAAATAACATTCAATCGGGTAAACAAGCCCGGTGTAAGCGGGACTATCGTAGTTGTACATAGAGACAGAAACATCATCGCCGTATTTTATCACAGCAGGCAAAGAGCGGATTTCATCAAGACAACTCTCCCAAGTCTCCCCCGCAGTCATGCGCCGATCGAGTGAAACAGAGCAAGAATCAGCAACAGCGCAGCGGCTGGGCGAAGTAAAGAAAATCTCACTTGCAGTGATAGTTCCGCGCCCAAGAAAGCGAGCCTCTTTCCACTTGGAGTTAAAAGCCTCACGGAGCATTTTAATCAGACCTTTTATCTCCGTCACATCACTGTCGTCATTTTCATTAAGTGCACGGACATCTTGCAAAATATCCGCCATCTTGTAAATAGCGTTATCCCCGCGATCGGGAGCACTCCCATGACAGGACACACCCTTTACATCAACTCGAATCTCCATGCGCCCGCGCTGACCGCGATAGATACCACCGTCCGTAGGTTCGGTAATCACAACAAATTCAGGCTTAATGCCACCCTCTTTGATTATATAGTCCCAGCAAAGACCATCGCAATCCTCTTCCTGAACAGTGGCAGTGACCAAATAAGTGAAGCTATTATCAATCAATCCGAGATCCTTCATTATTTTTGCCCCATAGACGGCGGAGACAATGCCGCCCTGCTGGTCGGAAGTACCGCGCCCGCCGATTTCTTCATCGTTTTCATAACCCTCAAGCGGGTCAAATGTCCAGTTTTCGAGATTGCCTACACCCACATTGTCGATATGCCCATCAAAGGCAATGACTCGCTCACCTGCTCCCATATACCCAAGCAAATTACCCATGCCATCAATTTCCACACGGTCAAACCCAAGCTGACGCATCTCTTCAGCCGCCCGCTCAACTTTCCCTTTCTCGAAGCAACTCTCCCCGGGAATCTTCACCAAATCACGTAAAAAACGCACCATATCAGGCTTGTAAAACTCAGCTCGTTCCTTTACTTTATCAAAATCCACAAAATCACCCCTTGCAGCATAATAGCCTATTAGCCATTTTAGCATACTTGAAGTGATTTTGGTAGATATTATTTACTTTTGATACGTCCTTTGCCGAAATTTTCACTCATTACTATTTCTGCGCATTATCTCCCTCAAAGATTCAATAAATGCGGGTGTGTCTGAAAATATGAGATCTGTCTCTTTGTTTGCAGCGGCTTTTTCTAATACGAACGCTTTTTCCGAAAGCTCAGGCTCTCCGATTATTAAGAGCGCACTTTTCATCGAGTGAACACTGACCTTATATAGCGTTAATTCCTCGTCAGTGTATGAATCCCGATTTTCAATTAACGTTTCCATCACTTCAATAGCGTTATCCGCATCTTTAGCAAATGCATCCATTAAAGCCTCGCCTAAATCATAGTCGAGCTCATCAGAGCTTAAATCATCTGTGCTCGTATAGGCATAATCTCCCGCTTCGGGCATATGTTTATCGTGAATTAATTTATTAAGCAAAATGTTCATTAACCGCATATCTATCGGCTTGGGTAAGAACTCATCAAATCCGTTTGAGAGAAAAATATCTGCTTGCCCTATAACAGCATTTGCAGTGAGTGCAACTATAGGGTGCGAATAGCCCCATTCGCGTAATATTTTTACAGCTTCCATTCCATCCATTTTTGGCATCATATGATCCATAAAAACTATATCGTATACATTGCCGGCTTTAATTTTATCAATTGCCTCAAATCCGCTTTCTGCAACATCAATCTTCAAACCGTAAGGTTGCAATAACCCCCTTGCAACATACAAGTTCGATTCTGTGTCGTCCACAACCAAAACACTGCCATACGGCATGGGAGTGCGGTCAATTCTTGTACTCTCTGCCTGTGCCTTGTTACCGGAGCGAAACTTGTTTAAGTTTGCGATGGTCTCACAGCTAATCACCTCTTCGCCCACCCTAACTTGCGGTATGGCGACTGTGAAAACCGAACCCTCATTCAGCTTACTTTCAACACTTATTTCCCCATCCATTATGTTTAGCAAATCACGTGTTATATTCATACCCAGTCCGGTACCCTCAGACATACTGGAAAGTTCATTGGTGAAGCGTGTAAATGCGTCAAATAGCTTGTCTATTTGTTCGGAAGTCATGCCAATACCGGTATCGCTGACAACAAAAACAAGTTCAATATCTGCATCATTTCCGGCACTGGTTGGTTTGGAAACAGGCCTCGCTTTAACTTCTAATTTTATTTCACCTTCTTCGGTATATTTTACGGCATTTGATATTACATTATTTAAAATTTGCCTTATACGAAGAAAATCACCTATAAGAGTTGTCGGTATGTCCTCTGCAACTTCAAGTTTAAAATCAACAGAACCGTTATTTTCAAGTCGTATGAAATTCAAGTTTAGTGAATCAAAGATAAGTTTTTCAACCCTATACTCCCCATTGATTAATTCAAACTTTCCTTCCTCTATTTTGGATAAATCAAGTATGTCATTTATTATAGCCAGGAGCAATTCACCGGAGCTGCTAATCCTGCCCAAAGCTTCTAACGTTTCTGATTTGAGTGATGCATCCTGTAGCAATAACTCTGTGACACCTATAATTACATTCATTGGCGTGCGTATTTCGTGACTCATTTTTGCAAGAAAGTTTGATTTTGCCACGTTTGCAATCTGTGCATCTTTTAGCGCTGTTTTTAAACTGCTGTTTAATTGTTCTATTATGCGCAATTGGTCAGCAATTTGGAGTTGCCTTTTTAGCCTAAGCTTCATTGTTGATGGGTTTAACGATTTACTGACATAATCGACCGCACCGAGGGCAATTCCCTTCTCTTCACTCTCTGAATCTTCAAGCCCCGTAATGAAAATAACGGGTATGTTTTTTGTTATAGGTGATTTTTTCAGCTCTACGAGAACCTCGTATCCATCCATGTCAGGCATTATGACATCGAGAAGTATTATATCAGGCAAGGATTTTTCTGCTATCTTTAATGCCTCTGTGCTGCGTGTCGTCACGTAAACAACAAAATCAGATTGCAAATATTCATGCAGTGTCCTTAAATTCATTGGGTTATCGTCAACAATAAGCACCTTGTGGTTATCTGTATTATTCATACACTATCCCCCTTGTTTTGAAGCTGATTTTTCACTTCAGCAACTTGCCTTTTAAGCTCCGTAACTTCGGCTTTTAAAATTTCGACTTCCGTGTACATGTCGTTAGTTCTCACCGCCGGGGGTGCAGGAAATGGCCCGGGTGATAATGAAGGCAGTGATAGATGCGGAAATTGCATTGCCTGTGTCACTGTCGCCGCTGCTACCTTATCAAAAGCCGCTTTCACTCTGTCCGGCTGCGGAGGTTTGATGATATAGTCAATAGCTCCGATAGTCAAAAAAGTCTCTATATCACTTTTGTCATGTGACGATGTACACATTACGACCTTTGCTAATGGGTCTAAGTTAAGTATCTTCTCAATGACATATTTACCATCAAAATCCGGCATAGCTATATCAAGAAAAACTATGTCCGGATTGCGTTTTTTATATTCATCAACGGCAGCACGCCCTGTACTTGCCTCAAAAACATCGTCTTTATCTATTCCGCAGTTTTTTACCATAACATCTTTAAGGACTAACCTCAAAATACTGGTATCATCCACAATCAATACCCTCATAAATGAATCCCTCTCTTTAAGCGTCTAATCACTGAACACATCTACAGCACCGCTCATACCCTATTGTCACAAAACTCACACTTTTTACTTTTTTATATCAATAGTGCTACACAATATTATCACGATAACGCTTAAGTGTCAAACAAAAACAAACCATATGCAATGTCTGCATTGGTTTGCTTTAATATAATATGTTTATTGCCTATAAATCACTACTTATACCTGGGACTCGGTAAGAAGTATTCAAATATAATCATGTCATGCTTCCTTTCACAACGTTCAATATCTTGGTCCGGTCTGACAGTCCATACGATGTTCATAACTCCAAGCAATCTGCAAAGCTTAACCGTAAGTGGTCTGTAGGTGTTTGAAAACGCAAGATAGTGTGGGCGCGAGAGGAAGTTTGTCAACAGATTACCCAGTACAAGCGCAGTATATCTTGAAAGCGGCTCTAAAAATCTCGGCAAGCTACTGAGCTGACCTCTGAAAACATCGGGAGCGTTTTTCCTGAACCATCTCACAATTCTCGGATCAAAGCTCTGAATGCACCACACCTTTCCATCTTTTCGTAAAATGTCCAGTGCATTTTGGCAGAAAACTGCATTTCGTTTTCCGCCTACAGGCTTTAGCTCAACAACAATAGGCACATCATCTAATACTTCAAGCACTTCAGATAATAACGGAATTTTTTCGCCTGTATTAAAAAGGCGGTACTCCAAGAGTTCTGAGTAATCCACATCGTGAATCAACTTATCAACCCCACAAACTCTTTTTAAATCGTGGTCATGAAAAACTACAATCTGATTATCTTTAGTTATCTGGACATCAAGCTCTACACCATAACCTGCCTCTTTTGCCGCGGCAAATGAGGATAGTGAATTTTCAGGAATCGACTGATCTTCAGAGTGGAGACCTCTGTGCGCACAATACAAACCGTAAAAAATCATTGCTATTTTCTTTGCTTCTTCCGACATTTTTCCGGGGGCAATGCAAAATATAATTGCAACCAGCAAAAACAGTAAAATACCCACTATTATTAAAACCAAATGCATTACTTCTCCTCTAACACGCACAACTTTTAGTCAGTGCGACTATCTCATATTTAGCTAATATCGCTTATATTTATAATTTCATCTTTTTCAATATTGAAATCCCCTTTGAGGTATCTCTCTTTGTCTCTTTCTTTCACGTAGTACATAACCTGTTCACTATAATATAACTCAAAAGTTGTGAGCTGTGCAAGCGCATTTATAAGCAGCGAATAGTCATCGCGTATTGTATGCGTTATTCTTTGTAAAATCAATGTTCCGATATCGTTTACCTTGTTTTCTGCCGCCAAAGAATCAAGCCAAGTATTCATGGATTCAATAAAATCGTTTAGATTCGATATCTTTGATTCAAGTCGCTGCATTTCAAGGCTTTCTTGTTCCTTTTTTGTTATCTTATTTATCATAATGGTAATTGCCATACCATAAAGTAAATCATCTCCGCTTAAATTGCCCAGCTCTTCCTTATAATACTGCTTGTAGATTGGGCGCGATTTGCTGATAATCAGGTTATGATTATTAATAGATTGAGTCATGTTTTTTATAATGCGATAAAATTCTGATTTCTCATCTATATTTCTGACCATTCTCTCAATAAAAAACATCTTTGAAATACAGGTGCATGTGAGCAAAACATCTACGAGATATATAAGCGCATCTCTATAATACTCGCCGAGATGGTCAAGCTTATAGTTCCGTTTTGAATCCGAAATCTCGTCATTTCCCGAAAGTGCCATTATGTACTTAACTGTTTCAAAGTTTTTTATCGACTCACATATTTTATCAATGTAGGTGTTGCAGGTCTTACGTGCTTTTTTGCCGGACTGCTTTTTAGGAAGTGTTGCTCTAATACTTTTCTTTACATGAGAAACCGTGCTACTGAAATATTTGCGGACTTTGCGCTTGTAGTAATCTTTGCTGAAAAGGCTGTTTAACTGTTCTATATCCGTTAAATCGTATGTATCTTTGCAAAACGAGAGCAAGACAGCTTCGATATCTGCCTTTTTCATTGAAACAATAAAAGGAGAATCAGTCTTAGACTTTGCATCACTGAGCATGATGGCAATTGAGCTGATAGTAATTATATCTGCATCATCAAACCGACTCACTATAGCAGGATCCGGCTCTTCGTCTGCTCTGCCGTTTGTTTTTATACGCTTAATCGAATCGACAAAACCCCGCGCCACCGCAAATAATCGACTTGCATGGTATTTAACTATGAAATTTTTAGCTACTTTTTTTATTTTTTCAATAGCCAAGGCTACTTTCCCTCTCCACCGATCGTTGCATAGTAAGGATTTTTTGCACACCGCAGATAGTATATCATATAAGCATTTCAATTTCTATATAATTTTTCATCATTGCTTTTATTTGCATATTGTTTTATACTTTTATTAACGCCATCAATCGGCATTATTAATGAGATGAGGTATGGTCACATTGAAAACTAATGCAAAATTTATAATATTACTCGTCATTACTTTACTTCTTTTCGTTGGGTGCTCCGAGGAGCCTGATATTGAGGATTTAGAACCGACACCAAGTCCTGCACGGACTCCAAGACCTGAGCTTGGAACCCCTGATGTCACAGAGCTCCCGTGCAACCACTTTTGGAGAATTCCCGATTGTCACACACCTCGATACTGTCTTGACTGCGGCGAAGTTTCCGAAGGACCGACTCCGCACGAACCGACAGAAGCAAACTTTCAGGATAGGGCATACTGCATAATATGTGGTGATGTGCTCGGAGATGTGCTTGAGCCGAACTTTCTTGCGCTGGGGTTCACAATAAACACAACACTCGGACGCTCTTATGATTTTCAAACGGTGACATTCTTAGACCTTGAAGTGGAGACAGTCGGCACAGCTTCGCTATTATTCGTAAACGTATTTGAGTATGAAGCCGATTTTCCCCGCATTGCGGGCTATGAGTATATTCGCGCAAGGCTCATGATGACTTTCGATGATGAGTCGGCGGCAGAATTGGGGTATCGATATATAATCGGGCATGTGGACTTCTATAATATGAGTCTTGACGACCCCGCTTTACCTACTGAGCTACTCAGTGAAAGCGGTATCCCGGGTTTTATGATTTCTAACAGAACACTCAATTTTCATGGGGTAGAGCGCGAATACTTTGTCCGACATGATGAAATCTCAACCACGTGGGATAATGGGGTTGCAGTTGCGGTGCGTGAATACACTTTTTTGGTTCCTGCCGGTTATGATGGCATTGTTCTCTTCCTATCAAGTGCCGCAACATGGGTAGATGGTGACAGGGTTATAGGCGACAACATCAATGAAGGCACCTTATTTTTCAGACTTGTGCCGTAGGCGTGATAGTCAGAATGAAATTATTCCGGTGTTCTCTTTGAAAGCTCAAAACAACCGGCTGATGCAAGTGCAATTACAATACAGATGATTACTTGACCAATGCTGAGTGGTGTCAAATAAAACATGCCGCTAAAAGCCGGGACATACATAATCACTGCGAGAATCCCCAGTGAAAATACAGCAAAATAATTTAGAAGTCTGTTTCCAAACACAGATAACCCAAATCCGACACGGCCCTCTGCCTTTGATGGAAAAGCAATGATAACCTTAGAGACCACCAGAGTAAAAAAGCACATACTCATTGCCAAAATATGCTCATAACCATCAGGGGCAGGTGCTATGAAGCTTCCGTATAAGTATGCAACCATTGCGCCTGCAAAGATAAACACAGCCCTCGAAACAATTGATAGATACATGCTCTTATCTAAGATGGATTGTTTTGAGTCTCTCGGCTTTCCTGTGAGTACACTCTGCTCCCTTTTTTCAGCACTTAGAGCAAAAGCGAGCAATGCGCTCGTTATCAAGCAAACAAACAATATCTGCGGCGCAACAAGCGGTGCCGGTAAAGTAACTAACGTTGATATCAGCATCAGAAGTATTAAGCCAAGCTTGCAACCCAGCAAATATAAAGCCACTTTTCTGATGTTACTGTAAATTGTTCTTCCATGTTCAAGTGCATACGTAATACCCACAAAGTTATCATCTTCCAAAACTATATCAGCAGCTTCCCTCGTCACATCTGCACATGATTTGCCCGCCGCAATGCCAATATCAGCCGACTTGAAAGAGTGAATATCTCTCACGCTATCACCTGTCACGGCAATAAATTTGCCGTCTTTTTTCAGTGCAGAAATAACCCTCACTTTATCTTTAGCAGAGGTTCTGGCGAACACTCCGGTATGTCTCACCCTCTCAGAGAGTTCCTCATCGCTCATAGCTGAAATCTCACTGCCCACCATTATTTCACTCATATCTTGGATTAGACCGAGTTTTCCCGCTACCACAGCCGCCGTCAATTTATGGTCGCCCGTAATCATTTTCAGCTCTACTCCGGCGTGGCGACACTTTGCTATTGATTCCCTCACTTTTTCGCGCAGTGGATTGAGCAGACACATCATGCCAACATATATCAAACCATCTTCAACGTTGTCAATTGAATCTATGCTGTCATAATCCTTATACGCAAAAGCGAGCACACGTAAGCCCTTTAGAGCAAGTTCCTCATTTTTTGCGAGAAGCCGCTGTTTTATTGTCTCTGACATAGGAACTATTTCGCCATCGAGATATACGCTTGACGAGCGATTAATTATCACTTCCGGAGCGCCTTTCACATTCATTATGACTCTATCTGCCGGCATGTTATAAGTTGACATCATCATTCTCGATGAGTCAAAAGGAATCTCATGAACTCTTTGATTTGCGGCATTCAGCAAAGCTTTGTCCTGACCGAGCTTTGCACCAAGTACAAGTAGAGCTCCCTCTGTCGGGTCACCGAAAACTTCTGAGTTTCTCCTGTCAAAAATAGCATCGTTACATAAAACGGCAATCTCAGCCATAAGAGGAATATTTCTCGATAAAATGCCGTCTGCCACCACAATGCCTTTGGCTTTATAGCCGATTCCGGTCACGTCATATGTATTTTCGGGATCTACCATCTGTACCACTGTCATCACATTTTGCGTGATAACACCTGTTTTGTAAGAGCATATTGCCGAAACTGAGCCTAAGGCTTCTATCGCCGCAAACTTCTTTACGTAGATGTTCGCCCTTTTCATTTTCTTCATACCAAAAGCCAATATCATTGTCGCTAAAACAACGATACTCATGGGAACAGTTGCAACCGCAAGTGATAATGAGCTTAGAATTAAATTAAATAAATCGCGATGTTCTCCGAAACCCAAAAAATTATACAAAACTCCCACTGCAAATACCAATGCGCAGGCTACAATACTCAGTATACCAAATGGTCTTGCAACACTTCGCAATTTGTCATGCAGTGCTGTATTGCTATAGTCTGGTTTTGCGAGAGCCGCCGCAACTCTGCCTGCCTCTGTATCAACACCCGTGGCAAAAACAATACCTGCTCCCCTGCCGTAAACTACAATGCTGTTCATGTGTGCAAGATTTGCTCTGTCGCCAAAAGGAGCGTCCTGAGAGAGCACGGCATCTGCATCTTTTTTCGTTCCGGTACTGTCTCCGCCCAGCGAAGCTTCATCCACTCGCATGTTCATCGTCTCTATTAGTCTGACATCGGCGGGTACGTAATCTCCAACGTTTAAAAGCACAATATCTCCCGGCACCATATCGGAAGGGTTTATGCTTTTTATTTGACCATCTCGTTTGACCGTTGCTTTTGGACTTGTTAAATTTTTAAGTTCACGCAAAGCCTTTTCCGCACTGCTCTCCTGCCAGACATGAACAGATATTTTTGTTATGAGTATAACCGCTATGACAATGGCATCTCTGAATCTGTTTATGCCCTCACCCTCGCCTAAAAAAACAGAAAAAATAGCCGCGGCTATCAGAATAATCACAAAAATGTTTCTAAACTGCCCAAACACCTTAACTAAAAAAGGCTTGCGCCGCTCTGCACTTAATTTGTTCGGTCCGTATTCATCAAGACGCTCTTCAACTTCTTCTGTGGTAAGACCTGTTACAATATTTGTGCCGAGTTTTTCGAGCGCCTGCTCTATATCTAAAGTGTAAAAATCAACATTCATAGTTTTTATCCCTTCGTGAGCTATGGCAGGCCGGCGAAAAAGGCACGCAGATTAAAAATCCGCAGACCCAACCGTTCTTGGGAATGGTGCCACATCTCGAATATTTGACACACCTGTGAGGTACATAATAAGGCGTTCAAATCCAATGCCGTAACCTGCGTGACGTGTGCCCCCGAAGCGTCTTAAATCCAAGTACCACTCATAAGCGTCCTTCTCAAGACCCATCTCCTCTATGCGTTTCGTCAAAAAGTCAAGGCGCTCCTCGCGTTGACTGCCGCCGACGAGTTCACCGATTCCCGGCACAAGCATATCCATTGCTGCAACAGTCTTTCCATCGTCATTTAACCTCATATAAAACGCTTTTATATCTTTTGGATAGTCTGTCACAAACACAGGTTTTTTGAAGTGCTTTTCTGATAAAAACCGCTCATGTTCGGTCTGTAGGTCACAGCCCCAATACACGGGAAACTCAAATTCCTCGCCTGATTTTGACATAAGCTCAATCGCGTCAGTGTAGGTAATTCGTCCAAAATCTGAAGTTAAAACTGCCTTTAATCTCTCGACTATTCCTTTACTGACAAAGCTGTCAAGAAACTCCATTTCAAACGAGCAAAGCTCAAGAACTTTCTCAATGATGTATTTTAACATATCTTCCGAAAGCTTCATGTTATCTTCTAAGTCGGCAAATGCTATCTCAGGCTCAATCATCCAAAATTCGGCCGCATGGCGTGGAGTGTTTGAGTTCTCTGCGCGAAAAGTCGGACCGAATGTGTATACGTCTGAAAACGCCAGTGCGTATGCCTCAGCGTTTAACTGACCTGTGACTGTAAGTCCTGCCGGTTTTCCAAAAAAGTCCTCTTTACTCTCAGCGAAAACACTGAACATCTCCCCCGCTCCTTCAGCGTCAACACAGGTAATAATTGGGGTGTGGACATATACAAAACCGCGCTCTTGGAAAAAGCAGTGAATAGCGTGAGCCGCAACACTGCGGATTCTGAAAACAGCAGAAAACAAGTTTGTGCGGGGACGTAGGTGGGCAATAGTCCTTAAAAACTCAGGCGAATGCCGCTTTTTTTGAAGCGGATATTCAGGAGTGGACTCTCCCTCAACGGATACCTCAGAAGCTAAAAGCTCAAAAGCCTGCTTTGCATCGGGCGTGAGCTTAAAAGTGCCTTTAACTATAAAAGCCGCACCGACATTTTGAGAAACTATCTCAGAAAAATTAGAAAGCCGTGTTTCGTCTAAAACAACTTGCACAGGCTTAAAGCAACTTCCATCGTTTAGCTCAATGAATCCCAACGCTTTCATATCCCGGATAGACCGCGCCCATCCGCAGACAGTAATCTCTTTGCCATCGTAGGCTTCAGAGCTTAAATATAATTTTTTAACCTTAACAGCCGACATAAACAGCCTCCTCATAATAACAAACACGACCTTCGGCCATGCTTTTTTTTACATCAATAACTCGTTGATTTTTGCTCTGGCACCATTTGAGCGAAAGCGTTCTCTCGGTCTCTATATAAAGCCCATCAACAAGCACATCAATCTGCTTTAGAAATTTCGAGACAGCCGTCTCTGTCTGCGACCACCTGCAGAGTTCCTCAAATAAAAAGCCCGTAAAAACCCAAACATCAAGCCCATCGGACTGAGCTTCAGCCGCAAGCTCTGCGCAGTCACTCGCCTGCTCGAACGGCTCGCCGCCTGAGAGTGTAAGCCCATCTGTGAGTGGGTTTGCCCGCATCTGCTCTATTAAGCTCGTGACCTCAACACAGTCTCCGCCAAGCATATCCCAAGTCTCAGGATTGTGGCATCCTTTACACTCAAACTTACATCCCTGCGTAAAGACCACAAACCTAAGCCCCGGTCCATCAACAATCGAATCTTCAACAATACCCGCAATTTGCATTGTATAATCTAAACCTTTCTTTGACACTGCACAAGCCTCTCAGGGCTAAATAGTGCGTACAGTGCAAGCGCAGCCAACGAAGCAATGTGTGTGCTATTTTGTTCCGTGGAGTATGCGGTCTTGCTCTTCAGCTCTCTTTGCATCATTGAATCTGTCAACAGTGCCGACCAAATATCCTGTGATGCGCCTGATTCTCTCGAAAGGCTCTTTCCCGTCACGCTCGGTTCTGTCGCAGTTTGGACACCTGTCTTTGATAAATCCGGTGTAACCGCAAACAGGGTCTCTGTCGACAGGATGATTTATCGAACCGTATCCAACACCGCTCTCTTGCATAAACCTAATAATTTTCTCAAACGCTTCAAGATTGTCAGACGGATTTCCGTCCATCTCTACATAGCTTATATGCCCTGCATTCGTAAGCGCATGATAAGGAGCTTCGAGCTTTATTTTATCGTAGGCGTTTATCTTAAAATCAACGGGAATGTGGAAACTGTTTGTGTAGTAGTCCTTATCGGTTATTCCCGGAAGATTGCCAAAACGCTCCCTGTCCATTTTTACAAATCTACCTGCAAGTCCCTCTGCAGGCGTGGCGATCAGGGTGATATTGAGCCCTCTTGCTTTCATCTCTTTGTCGCAACGTGTACGCAAGTGGCTTACAATCTCTATACCGAGGTTTTGCGCCTTTTCACTCTGCCCTTGGTGCTCACCAATCAGAGCTGTGAGAGTTTCGGCGAGCCCGATAAATCCTATGGTTAAAGTGCCGTGCTTCAGAACTTCTCTAATCTCGTCTTCTCTCTTTAGATTCTCCGAACCAAGCCAAACACCCTGCCCCATCAAAAACGGAAAGTTGACAACACGTTTTTTCGACTGAATTTCAAGCCTTTCGAGTAACTGGTCAACAACGAGATCAAGTTTGTAGTCTAGATCTTCAAAAAATCGTTCAATATTACCTTCAGCTTTTAGTGCAAGCCGTGGTAGATTTATAGAGGTAAATGAGAGATTTCCTCTGCCGCTGCCAATTTCTTTTGTTTTGTCATATTCGTTTGCTATGACACGAGTTCTACAACCCATGTATGCAATTTCGGTCTCATAGTCGCCCTCTTTATAATATTTGATGTTAAACGGAGCATCAACAAAGGCAAAATTCGGAAACAGCCTTTTAGAACTGCAACGGCAGGCTAGCTTAAATAAATCGTAATTCGGGTCGCCCGGATCAGAGCTGACGCCTTTTTTTACTCTGAAAACTTGTATCGGGTAAATGGGTGTTTCTCCATTGCCAAGCCCTGCTTCGGTTGCAAGCATTACATTTTTCATGACCATGCGCCCCTCTGGAGATGTGTCCATTCCATAGTTTATTGAAGAAAACGGGGTCTGCGCACCTGCACGGGAGTGCATGGTATTTAGGTTGTGGATAAGTGCTTCCATCGCCTGAAATGTGGTTCTATCTGTCTCTTTATGTGCAAAATGGAGTGCAGTTTTTTGGATTTTCGTTATCTCGTCTTTATCGGCACTATAAAATTCACAGAGCTTTTTATGTTCTGCTTCTATGTATTTATCGTTGTTTTCCAAAGTCGGAAACAGCCCTGTTTTTTGGCATATATCATCTGCGATTTTTTTAAGATCATCTTCAGGGTCGTCAATATTTTTTGCTAACATCAATGCTTTTGCGAGGTTTTGGCGGTACAGCTTGATGTAGGTCTTTGTTACACCCTCTGCCATACCGTAGTCGAAGTTTATTATACTCTGACCGCCGTGTTGGTCATTTTGGTTTGATTGAATCGCAATACACGCAAGTGCGGCGTAAGACGCAATATCGTTCGGCTCACGTAAATGACCGTGACCTGTGGAAAACCCGCCTTTAAATAACTTGATTATGTCGATTTGGCAACATGTGGTTGTCAATGTCAGAAAATCAAGGTCGTGAATGTGGATATCTCCCTCTGCGTGAGCCTCTGAATGCTCAGGATTAAGCACAAACATATTGTAAAACTGCTTCGCACCCTCTGAGCCGTATTTTAGCATGACACCCATTGCTGTGTCGCCGTCAATATTTGCATTTTCACGCTTAACATCGCTGTCGCAAGCATCGGCGTAGGTAATCTCTTCAAAAACTCGCATCAGACGAGTTCTCATCTGACGGATGCGGTTGCGTTCGTTGCGGTATGTGATGTATTCACGCGCTGTTGTCACATAACCGTTGTCCATCAAGACTTTTTCTACAACGTCTTGAATGTGCTCAACGTCCGGAGCTTCCTCCCCCTCTTGCTCTAAGATAGAAAAAACTTCATCCGCAAGCTTGTCAGACAAATCTGCATTATCATACCTGTGGGTAGCTGTAAATGATTTTGAAATGGCTGCAGAAATTTTAGAGATGTGAAACTCAGAGATTCTTCCATCTCTCTTTCTGATGCTTGATATTGGCATCGATAGTGTCCTCCATGGATTAAATTTTGGATATAAAACGCAAAATGTAAAAACACAACATATTGTGCCCAACTTCACTCTTGGGATATTCATTGTACAACCAATAGTTTATAAAGTCAATAGCAAAATTATGCTTTTTTAAACTTTTTATTAACATTTTTTCCGTATGGGACAATTACATCGTCCTGTTTACGCTGTAAGCACTACATAGCGTTGGTTCCCGCAGTTGTCATACTACCAAAATGGGGTAGCATTTACCATGACATCTGTGTTATACTTTTAGTTGTTTCAGTCATTTTAAAGGCAGGTGTGTTTCTTGTCACTTGGTTCTGAATTAAAATCTAGTGCGCGGCAACTGATGTTTGAAAATGCACCCAAACTCTTCTACATCAGCTTACTGTTTATGATTTTATCTACTGTGCTCTCGGAGCTTATCTTTCGTTTGCCGGGGACAGTTGACCTTGATGGTGGATATGCCGGGCTTGCCGCCGGAGAACTTCCTTCGCTTGGATTGTTCATTCGAGACTTTCGCCCGGTTGGAGCCACTCTTGCAGGTATTATCATCTTGGTCAGAGCAATTTTAGATGTTGGGTTTATTGGCTATTCAATGAGAGTAAGGCGTAAACAGGAGACTGAATTTCAAGATATTTTCAGCGGTTTTCTCATTTTTGTAAAAGTTTTGCTCATTTTTATAATATCGGCCATTTTCATCTTCCTGTGGAGCCTGCTTTTTATTATACCCGGCATTATTGCCTCGTATAGATATAGGCTAGCCTATTACATTTTACTTGATGACCCTCGAAAGGGCGCACTGCAATGCATCAGTGAATCTGCAATTCTCATGAAGGGCGCAAAGGCTGACTTACTCATTATCGATGTGAGTTTCATCGGCTGGCATCTTCTAAATTTTATGGTAATGATGTTTTTAACGTCATTTTTAGGTATTCCTATTCCCATTCCGCTGGTTTCTATATGGCTTTCCCCATACATCGGCGTTACAGTAGCCGGTTTTTATGAAAAACGTATAATTGGCTTTGCCGCATAACCCACAAAATCCATGCCTTTTCATGGACTATTTGTGCCTAAGGATTGCTGAAAGGAATGAATTTTTATATGAACAAAACTTACAGCTTTTTCGCATTGATTTCAAGAATGAAGTATATAACACGTTGGTCTCTCATGAGAAATTTTGAGACAGAAAACGTGCAGGAGCACTCCCACATGGTTGCGGTTATTGCCCACGCTCTTGCTGTCATTCGCCGTGACATTTTCAAAAAGGATTCCGACCCCGGACTCGTGGTTTCAATCGCACTCTATCATGATTCCTCAGAAATCTTCACAGGCGACCTCCCCACTCCCGTGAAGTATTTTGACCCTGAGATAATGGATGCTTATAAAAAAGTGGAGTCTGTGGCGAGCAAAAAGCTCCTTACTGCACTGCCCGAAGAGCTTCGCCCGGAATATGAAAAACTGCTTTCGCAAAATGAAAACAGCGAAATGCACGCATTAGTGAAAGCCGCAGACAAGCTCTCTGCATATGTAAAGTGTTTAGAGGAGCTAAAGGCAGGCAATCCTGAGTTTCGAAAGGCAGCCGAGCAGACGAAAGAAAAGCTAGATGCACTAAAGATGCCCGAAGTGGAGTATTTTGTAGAAAAGCTATTACCCGCTTTTGGGCAGACCTTGGATGAGCTTGATTTTTCGTTTGAGTGAGTTTTCATAACATCGGGCGAACGCAGTTCGCCCCTACACCGTAATAATGGTAACACCCTGTAGGGGCGAACTGCGTTCGCCCGTTTATTAATTCTACTAATAGTAGCCACGTTATCTGTCCATTAGTCTTTAAGCAATTGGTTCAGTTCATCCATAAATGAGTTTATATCTCTAAACTGGCGATATACCGAGGCAAATCGGACATATGCCACTTCGTCCAGTGATTTCAGTCCTGTCATAATCATCTCGCCTATTTCCGTGCTTTTGATTTCACGTTCAAGCGAATTTTGCAGTTCCTGCTCGATGTTGTCCGCAACCATGGTTATATCGGCGAGCGGAACAGGGCGTTTTTCGCATGCCCTGAGCATACCGTTGATGAGTTTTTGTTTGTCAAATGTCTGCCGACTGCCATCTTTTTTCACGACGATAAGCGGCAACCTCTCCATGATTTCATAGGTTGTAAAACGTTTCTGACAACTCAGGCACTCACGGCGGCGGCGAATTGTCGCCCCTTCTTCAGCTGGGCGTGAGTCAACTACCTTACTCTCGGCATAAGCGCAATATGGACATTTCATCTATAATTTCATTCCTTTCGGACAATATATGTCATACATTATAACATACGCACTATATGTTGTATATCATTTTTTGCAAAAATTCCTCGCGTGACATTAAGACATTTAAAACATTTACTGCCGCCTTGGTCGATAACTTCGTAGGTAAGCCCATCTCGCTCAGTAAACTTCTCCTTTTCTGAGCACTTCTATCAGAGCCTGTCAATCCTGCTTCAAACATATCAGTCATCGTAATTTTTTCAGATTTCTCCGGTTCACCGCGCTCGGAGCCATCTTCAAATGTTGCTCCTGCGACTTCAAGCGACTTGAGCAAAATGTCAATTCCCATGCCCTCCACGCCCAGTTTTCCTTCTTTTGAAGCGGTCGTTTTGCGGCGTTCTTTGCCTAATACATCGGGAATATAGGCATGTTTAACGTTTGCACTTCCCAAAATGCCGTTTAGCCTACCTCGGATAAAAAATCCCGCTCTGTCGCTGTCGGTTAGAATAATCAGTCCGTTTTTCTCTGAGAGCCGTCTTATTAGAGAGACTTTATCCTTGTCTTTTAGAATCCCGAACCCTGAAGTTTCAATGACCGTCGCATTCACAGCCCCTAGCACAGCGCTTTTATCATATCGTCCCTCAACAACTATAAGCTCGCGTACTGTTTTTTTGTTTTGCGTTTCCATTATTTAAGTACATTCCTTCCGTTGATTCTCGCCGAGGTATGGCAATTTGCGTTTTCTTTATTCCTTTTATCCCTATCCCCTCACAGTTACGTGTCCATGTAAATCTGTTCTAAATGTCTTTACTCCGAAATTTGCTAAACGCTCTAACACGTCTTTCGTTGGGTGTCCAAAGCTGTTACGGCCTACGGGTATGATTGCAATATTTGGAGCTACTGCATATAACAGTTCCTCTGATGTTGAGTGTCGTGAGCCGTGATGTCCGACCACCAACACCTCTATTTTTGGTAGGCTTGCAAACCTCAGTAGTGCTCTTTCACTTTTCATGTTCATATCGCCTGTAATCAGCGATGATATGCTCCCTGTGGTTAAAACGCTTAGGCTCCGCTCATTTTCTCCCATATTTTCAAACATTGGCGGGTAGATAGAGACATCTAAATTGCCCAGTTTGAATGAAACCGTTTCCGTAATGTACATTATATCAGTTCCCAAGCTACTTGCAAGAGTAATTATTTCATATGCCACTTGAGCGTGGTCTGAGCCTGTCGGGTCTCCTATCGCCAGAGCGAAAACTGCCATTCTGCTTAGTAGAAATTCCACACCGTTTATATGGTCTGCATGGTAGTGTGTGAGTACCAGTACATCAATCGCTGTCCTGCCGAGGCTCATCAAAAACTCATGTGTAATTTCTCCTGCATTGTTATTGTTTAAGCTCCCTGAGTCAACAACCATAGTTTGTCCGCCCGAATCTATAACTACAGATAATCCTTGCCCTACATTCACCACGGTAAACGAGTCCTCGGCGGTTCCCGGTACAACCGTGAAAATTAGTATTATTACCGACAGGAGCATTATAGAAGCGCAAGCCGGCTGAACATATTCTCTGAGCCGTGCTTTCATCAGCGGCAACACGGTAAACATTATGTATACATATAGAAGCCAAAACATGATATGAATGTTTGTCGAGTAGACAACAGAATATGGCACTCCACCCAGTAGCTGTGCTACGTAGATAATGTACTCTGCCGCATATGTCACGGGATAAGAGAGGATTTCGCCCAGTTTCGGGTGTATAAAGCTGAGTAATGTCACGAGTAATCCCAGCGGAAATGTTATGGAGACTATGCCTATTGTTAATAGATTCGTCAACGGTGCAATTAGTGAGACGTACCCAAAATGAAATGCTGTAAGCGGTAGGGTAAATATAAGCGCACCAAATGTGGTTGCCAGTCCGCCAACGATATAACTTATCAGCCATTTTGTTGGTTTGATTCTGTAAATTTTCTTATTGCGAAGTGTTTCAGTGACTTTATTGTTAATTCGCGTTGAAAATAGGATAATTCCAAGTGTTGCGGTAAATGAGAGATGGAGCCCCACGGAGGCTATTGCGTGCGGATTGCTCACAAGTATTGCAAACAGTGCTGCTAAGAGTGATGTTATTGAATCCCTCTCTCGCTTCACTATCGGGGCGCAGATTAGAAACATCTGCATAATTCCCGCACGTGTAACCGCAGGTGTGAACCCCGTCATAGCCATGAACAGAAGTAAAATCGGTATTCCGTAAAATGCATACAGCCTTTGATTGCGTAGGACAAGTGCCAAAAAGCTCATCAAAAATGCAATGTGCATACCCGAAATGGACACCACATGAATTATCCCCGATGCCGAGAGCGATGCGCTGAGTGCTGAGTCTTGATATAAATCGTCTCGCCTGCCCATCAGCAGTGCTTGCAGAAAATGCGATACATCATCGGGAAATATTTGTTCTATCTGCTCTGCTATGCTGCCTGCAAGTCGCCTCGGGATATGCCGAAAACTGTCCGAAGTTTCCCGCACCGTAATTTCTCCCGCGACGTATCCCGAGAGGAATATCCCCCGTGAGCTGAGTGCGTCAAATCGCTCACCGTCATCTGTGATGTCTGTCCGTCTGAGCTTTGCGTCTACTTGTATGATATCCCCCGGCTGTAGCTCGGTTTCATTGAAATAATACAGACGCACGTTTGTGTTTCGAGCTTCTTCCCGTAAAATTTCCGCATCAACCCGATACCCACGCGTGGCTCGCTCTACAGGGTAGTCTGTGATTACAGCGGTTATTTCCGCACTTGTCTCATGCAGCTCCCACTGTGGGTTGAGAAAAATTGCCGTGTATGCATAACTCCAGATAAATCCTATCGAAACTGCCAGAAGTGATATAATGATTCTCTGCCTGGTATTCCCTCGAAATAGAAATCCTAACAGCGAAAGCACTCCAACAACTCCGCCAATTATCGGTAGCCAATTGTTTTGCAAGAAATAGTGAGAAATGAATAATGCCAGTGTAAATGATGCTGAAAAAATTGCAAGTTTGCGCATGATTGTCACCTCCGTGGTAGAGGGCAATGGAAAATGCCCTACTGACAATCGTAGCACAAAAGCTTTCTACATTTCAATACACATTTGAGTGTGATTTGTCAAGGGGCTTTTCTAATATTTGCAATGTGTTCACAGCCCTTGCAATTGCTTTGTTTTTAATCAAAAATTGCATCGAAAAAGAATCAATCTCGCTTATGCATATGGTGGTTAAAGTGTTAAAATCCACACTTAGAGCAACATATGCTGCAAGTTTCTTTGTGAGTCAATTCGGATTTTTACCAAAAATATCACTCGATTCACTGCGCTCAGCTCTGTGGTTTCAGAATCGCTTGACCTCCACTGCACCTACCTTGTCAAGAGTGGAGATTTTTTGTTGTCGTGAAATTTGTTCCCGCCCGAAGGCTCCTCCAGTTCAGACAAGAAAAAATACTACTCTTGACAACGGCACAGCAAGTATAATGGAAAGAGATATTAGGGCAATTGCACTCGCCACAAAACCTCGCTCCGCAATACAAATTGCCTTAATGTCTTGATTACTTTATTACTGCGAACAAAAAACACACTATTGATAAATTTTTATGAAATGCTAAATTTAAGTTGCAATTTTACAAAAAAAAAGCTATAGTGGTGTTAAGAATAAATAGCCGTAACGTTCCGCAAGCGGGGCAGGGTGTAAAAGCTGAAAAGCACACCTGGGAGGAAAGGTTACGGCTTTTATTTTTTTGTGCAATAAAGATACTTTATCCGCCGCCATATTTCTGAAGGCTCAAAACGCAAACTATCTAATATATGTCCTCGCGGATTACTCATGTACATAGGCAACAAGTTCAGAAATGGGTGGTTCTCAGACTTAGGCTTCTTTCTTTTACGACACAACTTTTTTGTTGTATTACATATTGGACAAGTGAGCCAGAAATAATTGAGATCTTTGTCGTCATTGTGGCTTTCAAAATAAGTTCTCGTCAATCCGGCAACTATATCCGCAAGCTGAATTAACTCATAACCCTTTGCCTTTGAATCACGGTATTCTACCGTGTGTTTTGGCGGAGTCACGTTAGCTAGTCTAAAAGTTTCATCACTGATGAGTTTTTTTTACAATAGATTCCTCGGTCGCTTTCATGTGATCCATAACGATTTTGACCTTTACATAAGATTCTTCTGCAAAGTGCGTACCCATCATTATTCCAACATAAGCGTGAGTAAATGCACCTAACGCCTTCGTTGACGGGTCAAGATACATGGGAATTTTAGTAAGTTGCTTAAAAACTATGGACGAATACAGCGAAGCCTTTATATCTTTAAGAAGATTATGAATTTTTTCAGCGTTATAATGCCTGCGAACTTTACTATACTTCACCTCATCTGTAACTTTGCCGCCCATTAGCTTTTTAATCTCATTGAGAATTGCAATATTGTGGCTCATATCATCCTTATGGATAATCACACTGCTTGCGACAAAACAAAGGGATGACCCCTTTTCAAATTTCAAGCCGTCATCGCCTGAGGCATCCACATAGATTATATAATCATATTCAGTTTCATTTTTCTTTGTATTGCTCATTTTTATCCCGCTCTCCTTATTTTGCGGTGAACGCTTATCAATTAGCCACTCACCTCTGCCATTATGATTCCATACATGAACAACAACGTGATAATCGCCGGTTGCCATCGGCTTACCTCGTTCATGGAACCGCCCTGTTTTATTACCATCTTTGTCCAATATATCCCAGACTTCATAATCTTTGAGATACCAAGTCGGGATGGGGTTTTGCATGTTGTCATACCACCTAAGAACATCCTGAGACTGATTCATCATAATCTCAATGTCCGAGTCTCCAAAAGGAATAGCCCAATAAATTGACGATAATGTGTTACTTGAAATATAAAAAGCAAGCAATTTGAAAAACTCTATCGGTGGTTCTCCGCCGAAATATCCGCGAAGCTGACCTGTGGCAAAATGAGGACTAGCAGATGCACTAAAAACAATGCGATTAAATTCTTCCCATGGGTCTCCGAAATCAAAACGGTCGAAGTCAATTATTTTCAGTTCACCATCCTCAATCATCATATTTCCAACGTGATAGTCACCATGTTGAAAGCATTGCGGTCGGTTTTCAAGCAAATGGCGATTATTTTCTATGTACTCAATAACGTGCTCATCACCTTTAAAGCGAAGTCCACACTCGCTGTATTTTTGCATTTTCAAATCTGTTTTCCGATTAAATAGACTTGCCCAATCTTCTTGTGAGTCGCGAGCGGGAATACTGTGTATTTTTCTTAAGATTTCACCGGACTTAATACCGAGCATAAAGTGCTCTGTTTCGGGCATAGTCTGTAAAGCTGGCTCTAAATCTTCGCCATCAATCCAGCTATGCAGAGTATAAACGCCGTCTGCACAAGTCCCAAATTCAACAGGTCGGCACATAGGAATTTCAAGCGAGTCTACTCGCTTTAGCATTTCAAATAGTTCTTTGCGCTCTTCGTGCCGCTCGAGCTCTGATATACGAAGTAGAAATTTTGTTCCATCTTCGCTTTCTACACAATATTTTTTATCTTTTGACCAACCTTTTGTAATTGGCTCAGCGCTTGAAAATTTCTCTAAAATATCGATTTTGAAATTGTTGTCCATTATTTCTCTTTGAAATACTTAAACCCTCCCCCAAGCTCATCGAAATATTTCTTTACTGTAAGCGGTTCGTTTTCTGAGGTATCTTCCTTATATGGAATAGACGTTACACCAATGGCAATTGTGTAGTCAGTGCCGACACAATTGACTTACCGTATTCAGCTCGCTTGCTCTCTAAAATATCTTCGTTGATGTATCTTCCGATTTCCCAAAACATTTTTATTGTTGTAGCATTTGCGTGAATATACATAGCACGGCGACTTTGCTCAATCAAATCGGAAATCTTATTGAACAGAATTTGCCCATTACTTTTTATAACAGCAATATCGGTATTTTCAGTTTTTATTATTTCGCCTTTTTTATTTTTATCCATGTAATTCGCCCTCGCTCACAGTTTGCGTTGTTTTTCTGTTCAATTATATGCGTTATTGCACGATAAATCAAGATTTATGTACCGCAGACAAGTCAGTTGCATTTGACGGCTGTTTTGCTGCGCATTAACACATCTGTTTCATAAGCCGGTTGCCTGTTATCAAAATAGTTTTCAAAAAACACTTGACCACGACGTATGCGTCATGGTTTATAATAGAATGAGGAGGGTAAGGAAATGGAGAAAAATCGTGCAATCCCGGAAGGATATATGCGTATCGGCGAAATAGCAAAAAAAGCAGGTGTCACTGTTCGCACGCTGTCATATTATGATAAGGAAGGCCTACTCACACCGTCATCAGAAAGTGAAAGCGGATATCGACTTTATACAGACAAAGACATGGTTAAGCTAATACAAATACTTATGCTGAAAGAATTGGGTCTTACGCTTCGCGAAATAAAAGCGCATCTCACTAAACTTGACACACCGGAGAACGTGAGCGCAATGCTTGCAGAGCAAGCATCTCATGTTCGCAAAAAAATTAAGATTTTAACACAATCTCTTGAGTCAATTGAATCATTAAATGCAGAAATCGCACAAATTGAAAAAGTGAATTTCAAAAAATATGCTGACATTCTACTGAACTTGCATATGAAAAACGAAGAGTATCAGATGATAAAACATCTTGACGATGATGTTATGGATATGTTCCGAGAACTTATCGGTCGTGAAAAAACCGCTTTAATGGTGGCTACCGTTAACGACTTTTATAAGCAAACAGTATTGCTTATAAAAGAAGCAATACCCCCCGAAAGCGAAAAGGGACAGGCTTTTGCCGACGCTTTCTGGAAAACCCTTATGGAACTTTCAGGCGGAGATTCAAACATGATGTTTAAAATAAGCGAGCAGTTTATAAAAGCAGCCAGCCTTGTTAATGAAAATAAAGAAGAACAAGATGCTGTGCGTGATTATATGATGCGTGCTTTTGGTGTCTATCAAGAACGTACCTTTACCGGCACTCACACCGGTTCTGATAAAAAAGAGGTATATCTTAAACTTATGGATTTAACAAATGAGGCGTTTCAGTTTCACACAAATGGTGTAGCTCCCGAAAGCGAAGAAGTACAAAAATTCATTAAAACATTTTGGGAAACGCTACTGGAATTCACGGATGGGAATATGGAGCTAATACAACAAATGAATAAACAGGTGAAAGACTCAAAATTTCAAGATAATAAAACGGAAGCGGCAAATCGTTTCATTGAATCGGCATTAGAGATTTATTTCAAAAATCAAACTGGCACATCGAAAGGGGCTCCGGGACATGATTAGTGTGAGCATGAAAAATGCAAGAAAATCCTTCGGAAATAATGAGGTGCTTAAAGGCGTGACTTTTGACACTTATAAGGGTGAGATTTTTGGATTGCTCGGTCCATCCGGCTCCGGCAAAACAACGATTATAAATATTTTGACCAAGCAACTCGCCGCAGACAGCGGAGAGTCTTATGTTAGTGCTAAAAGCCACGAAATCGGTTTGCTACTTGAACATGACGGATTGTTTGACCGTCTTTCTTGTCTCGATAACTTAGTCGTGTTTGAAGATATTTATGGAATCCCCCGCACAAAAACATTAGAAGCCTTGCAGCAAGTTGGTCTCAGCGAAGCAAAGAAAACAGCAGTAAAAAAACTCTCAAAAGGAATGCGCCAGCGCTTAGTTTTGGCAAGAGCGGTTTTGCATAAACCCGACGTACTATTTCTTGACGAGCCAACCGCCGCACTTGACCCGACGACAGCACGTGGAATCCACCGGCTAATACGCAACTTGCGTGATGATGGCAGTACCATTTTTTTAACAACCCACAATATGGAGGAAGCAACACATCTATGTGACCGCGTTGTAATGCTTCACAAAGGAATAATTATCGAGGAAGGTTCACCAAAAGATATTTGTGAAAAGTACAATGCAATGAAAACGGTAATGGACTTAGAGTCTGTTTTTGTAGAATTAACAGGAGGCGGGTTAGAATGAAAAGTGTAAAAGCAATCTTCAAAAAACAATTGAAAGACATAATAAAAAACCCGGCTGTATTAATACAATTCATCATTTTCCCACTTATCACATTTGCGATGGATTCCATAATGGTAACTGATTTTGATTTTGAAGGTGTGCCGGATGACATAGCAGAAATGATATTGGCAAGTATGCCCAATATGCCTAATATGGTAACTATGCAGGCGGCAATTTTTGCGGGCATGGGTTTAATGACTGCTATCAGTGGCATTATATCAGAGGACATGGAAAAGAAAAGTTTGCGTTTTCTGGCAATGGCAGGCGTAAAACCTATGTCATATTTGATTGGTGTTAGTGGCGTAATATTTTTAGTCAGCTTTTTTACATCTGCGGCGTTTGGTTTAATTGGTGGGTTTAGAGGGTTTGACTTTTGGATTTTTACGGCGGCGATGATGTCGGCTGTGGTAGCTTCAACTGTATTAGGCGCAACCTTCGGTATTCTTATGGGGAATCAACAAGCAGCTTCGGCGTTAATTTTCCCCATCGCAATCATTTTGGGCTTCGGCCCGATGATGGCGCAATTTAACGAAAATATAGCAAGATTTCTGCACGTTGCATACACACAACAACTCAATATTGTAGCAGACTACCTAACTCACGGCGGCGCAGGTACACCACTATTTCACTCATTTAGCATAATGTGGGCGAACATAGCAGTTCTCGGCATTTTGTTTGTGTTTGTGTTCAAGAAGAAGTGGTCGGTGTAAAACGTAGACAACAAATCTTCTTATGAAGCAATTCGGGTTTTGCTCAAAACATTACTCTAAGCACCCAAGTTCCTAATCACTTTTGGAATACTGAACGCCGTGTATATAACAACGCTCATTACCGCTCCGATAATAAATATCGTCGTAATCGATGCAAACGAGGCAATAAATGCGAATAGAAACTGCGCAAGCGGTATTGTTGCGGTGGCTGTTGCATTGAAAATGCCTGAAACACGGCTGACGAAGTCATCGTCTATAGATGCATAAAACGTAGTGCTGTAAACGACCATACTAACACCGTCAAATATGCCGAACACAAACATGATTCCCGTCAACAAAGCCATAATCATCATGTAGCCCAAAACTAAACTTGGCAGAAAAGCAATGGCGATGTAAACCATAGCAATGCCGGCACCGCTTACAAGGAATATGTGCACCGGTTTGAGAAATGACCTCACTTTCGGAGAAATCGCAGCCCCGAGACTTCTGCCTAAAGTAGATGCAATGTTGATAAACGACAGGGCAGCCGCACCTAAAAACAAATAGTCAGCGACATATATTGCTTGAAAAGACAAAATCGGTGTAATCGGTATGTTTATCGCCGCACCGAATAACGCAAGAAAGAGTACCGCTTTGTTAAGCTTAAAATACTTTAAGCCACCACTGAACGCAGAAAAATAGGATTTTACCGTAAGCCGCTCTCTATCCGTATTTTCTTCCGAATAAGGAATGGAAAGCACAGCTATTGCAGACAAAATAAATGCGGAAAAATCAACAACCAACGCTACCACAGGACTAATCGTTATTAGGACACCCGCTATCCCGAAGCCTATGAGTTCACTGATATTTCCCACTGATGAATCAAGGGCTATGCCCGTTGTGAATTTTTCTTTTGGCAAAATTTTCGGACGTAGTGATATACCTGCGGGAATGCGAAAGGATTCAAAGGTGGAGTTTGTAAATGCAAATATCATCAGTAAAGCAGGGGTCACAAGCTCTAAGTGAAACATCACGAGTAGTGTTAATATTACCGATGCACGCCCAAAATCGCAGATAGCCATTATTTGTTTTTTGTTCATCCGTTCAACGAGCACGGCGAAGAACGGCTGAAAAAGTATATTCGGCAGGAAATTTATTCCTAAAACAACAGCAATCCAAACAGGGCTTCCCGTAATCAGGAAAACAATCCACTGAAATGTTATAAAGCTGATAGAGTCACCGAATCTGTTTACAGTATTGGCAATAACAAGGCGCATAAAAGCCTTTTCAGATAGAAGTTTTTTAAACGATAATCGTTTTTTCTTTTCTTTCATCTTTAATGTCCTTTTTAATCATCATAGTTACGCCCGCCCCAACTGACGTGGTAAACTATCGTAACATTTCATAAGCAACTTAACAGTTTGCACGAATTTTTTTCAAATGGAATCATTAGAAAGACAAGGAAGCTGGTAACAGAGCAGACAAAAGCAACAAGACACAAAAACCGCCCCCGTCGTCTAATCAATATCATCCACAACACTCTCAGGTGGCACATCCAGCTTTTCCGGATTTCGTATCAAATCTTTGAAAACCTTAAACGCCTGTGAAAACATAAAGCCATCGCAAATGCGCTCATCCACCACCAGTTTATAGTCTATATATTTCCTAATCACTGTTGTGCCGTCTTCATTTAGTTCTCGAACTCTGCGCTTAGGCCCGATGGCTATAAATACAGGTAAATTGCCAAAATTGAACAGATGATGATAAATCGCGGGCAGACCTATTGAGCCAAGGTCCGTAATTATCACAGACCCATGAAATGGGCTCGCTTTTAAAAGTGCTTGCGGCACTTTTCCGATATAATCCAAAAACCTAATAAAACTTACAGCGGCTCTCAAAATTAACCTTGGTAATCGCAACAGTGCAGTAGCTGCGACATCGGTGCTTGAAACAGTTTCTTCGCTTTTAAGGCTTTCGATCTCACTTTTCAGCGCATTATAGACATCGGTGACCGTCACGTCTCTATCAAAGTTTAACTTTGCTGTAGTCTCCTCAGAATCGATGCGGAGCTGCTTTTTTATGACCATATTTACTTCAACATCGTGTCTGGCATAGATTCTTTGACCGCTGCAAAAGCGGTTAATCGCAGGATATGCCGCCACGGCTCTTATGTATGATGCAGTGAACAAATGCAACATACCCATACCCGGGAAGCCTTCTTTGCGCTTTTTTCGCAAATATTTCTCAACTTCAGTGATCTCTATGACATCGGAAAAATAGTTGCTGGAATCACTTCTCTCCTTCATTATATATGGCTTTAGAGCAGTATAAATGCAAATGGTGCGCAATCTCCTGCCCTCGCGCCTATCCCCTAATCTTCTTTTGCGTTTTTCGCTCATTACCCACCTCATGAAACTAATAAAATTCTCTAAATCATATTATCACTGACAGATGTGCTTGTCAAATTGCCTATGTTTGTGGTATATTATGTAGTAGCAATTTTCGTGAATTGAAATTAAAGGAATGGTCGTTTTTATGTCTGCTGAACATTTAAAGTACATTATTGCAGCTGAATATGAGGCAAATCAAGTCAAACTTTTGGTAGCTGAAAAGTCAAAAGAGTCTTTGAAACAGGCTCATGTTGACGGCGAAAAACTCGTATCTGCCGCAGTTGTACGAGCAAAAGCAGAAGTGGAAACGCTAAAAAAAGAAGCTGACCGCCGAGCTATGAAAGCGGCGGCAGAGCTTGCGAACTCGACGGCAAATCGACTTGCCACAATGCGGGCAAGAGCCGAAAAACGCGCTGATGTTATATCACAGCGTATATTTGAAAGGATAGTGAGCATATAATGAGCACTATTAGAAAACTCACAATTATTGTATCACATGCCGACATAGTAAACGTAATTTCTGAGCTTATGCATTTGTCGTGCTTTGAGCCGACCGAGCCGAATATTATGCTCGACCCTCCTGACCTCATGGAGCTTTTTAAACACGAGGAAATCGAGCTTGAAAACTATTCTGCAAATATGGACAGTATTATGGTTCTCGCAAGCCAATACACATACACCATCATTGGGTGGGTTCCGGTCCAAAATGAGCCTGAAGTAGTATCCATGCTATCAGGATTCACCTGCTCGTATGGCTTTGAAAACCCATCTCCCGAAGACGAAGCCCCCACACTTCTAAAATTCCCTAAAATGCTCGGCAAAATGAGAAGTGGCGGGCAAAGAGTATTTTCCCCACTCGCAAAAAGTGGTCAATTATAAAAGCAGTACCTATGAAAAACTCCGGCACTCCCACCTAACGAACTCGAAAGGAACGTATAAGTAAGTGCAAAGTTTTGACAAAATACTTGATTTTATTAAACATGAATCCGAGACTGAATGCAAAGAAATCGCACTTAATGCTACACGTGAGTGTGAGCGGGCTACTGCCGAGTATGCCCAAAAAGAAAAAGAGGCGTATACCAACCAAATAAACCAAGGTATAAAAGACATTGAGGAGCGAGTTGCAAAGCTATCTGATTTAGCGGCACAGCAAGCCCAAAAGATGGTTGACGCCACCACTCACGATATGCTCGACGAGGTTTTAGATCTGACATCACGAAAACTCTCTGCCCTACCAACACAAGAATACAATGATTTGCTCAAAAAGCTCGGAATTGAAGAGGGATGCAAGCCTGAATACTTGGTACACCAATACAGAGAAGAGCTCGCCCCCACTGTTATTTCTGCACTGTTTGATTAAAAATCCATATCTACAAAAAAAATACGCACCTCAAAGGCGAAATATTTCAGCCATATGAGGTGCATTTACTTTATTCATTTTACACTTATGATACCAAAACTTAAAAACCTTCCCTCAACCCTGTCCACGGATTTTTCTGTTTAGTATCGCCGCTGTGAGCCTTCCTTTTTCTTCAGGCAAGTTGTCGTAGATAAATTGAAAACCGTAGTCATATTTGCCAATTTTGGTGCGAGGATAGTTTGAGCGGCGTGCGAGTTTGGACGGTAAGAGAAAATTATCCTTGCCTGTCAGGCTGAACTCCAAAATATAGAACGGGTCATACTTTGAACCCAGGAGGTTGTTCGTGATAATGCATAGACCGCCTGAACTTAAATCGTATGAGATATCCGTAAACTCCGGTGGTGCGTCAGGTCTGGTAGCCGCCTTCGACGACATTCCGTAGACTGTGACATTCACACGTAGTTCGTCTCTGTCAAATTTGCGTCTTTCGCTTGACTCAACTTCTGAAAGTTGCTCTAAAACAACCTGAGCTCCACTGCCGGCTTTCGACTTTGCCACACCTATAAAGCTATGCACATTATAACCTTGCTCAAAGCTGATATTTAGTTGCGACCCCAAGTAAAGTCGCTCATAGTTCTCGTGGAGCCACGGACAAGACACCACCACAAGTCTTTCACTCTCAACATATCTAACCACAGCCTCATGCCCTTCACTGACTGCCCTATTATGAATTTCCTCGAAAATTAATAATTTCGTTCCTTTGGTAAGATGTGAGAGTTTCATAACAAAATTCAGTCCTTTCGCTATAACTCAGTTAAATTTTACGTAGAAACTAAAATAAATGCCCCGTGCCGTTGCGGCTGTCCGACCTCTAACGATTCATTCCACTCGCTGTGAGCAGAGCTGCGCATCCTGTCGTCTGCAATTAAGTTTGACAGATAATCGCCAAATCCGGCAAATACGATTAGATGATACCCATGGGCGACAGTTGAAATAAGAGCAAAATCTCCAATAGCTCTGGCTTCATCAAACAGCCACTCTTCAATTTCGGGAACAACTCTCATTGCGCTGAAAGTAGCACCATGATATTGAGACATTGCTATATTTTCATAAAACCCGGCAGGTGTTGTATCGTCGGAATGCTCCTCCATCAACTCAATGAGAGCATCCACGGTTGTCTCCCCTACTGTAAACAGCGCATAAACTTCTTGAGCGCGATTGCTCGCCTCTTCATTGGCAAGCTCCGCTGCTTCAATGTATTCGGGGTCATCCGTGCCTAAATCAAACAATGTTGAATCAATTGTCTCACGCAATATCAAAATCTGATTCATAGATACAGTTCTGTAGTCACCTGCATTGCGTGACACGAATAAAAAGATAACTCCGCCGTGGTCAGTGTGTAAAACAGTTGTGTCTCCGGCTTGTCTTTCGCTATCTAAGAGCCACTCTGATATGTCTGCATCGAGAAACTCTCCCCTTGACTCTCTGATTGTGGAAGCGGGGTCAGCAAAAATTTCATTGTACTCCTCTGCGGCAGCCAAGAAACTCTCTTCATCGGTTATGGAGCTTGCAATTTCATCAGCCCGCTCATGTGCATCGGCAAGAGCTTGCGCTACTGCGCCCTCTTCGTCAATCTCATCTTCAGATTCATCAAAAAAAGGAATCTCAGGTGAAATCGTCAAGCTTCTAAACGTGAAAACATCCAAAGTATCCGCATTCTCTGCATAATATTCATTGAGCTGAGCCTGTGTGAAGCTGAAAGAGTCTCTAATGTATGAGTTGAACAATTCCGCAGTTAATATAAATTCAAGCATCTCCCTATATATCTGTTCGTTGATGGAAAACCCGAATATTCTCTGCATATAGCTTTGTGTATTTGGGAATCCATGCATAGACGCTTCAAAACCAAGCATCATAATTTGACTTTCAATCATAGTGAGGTCGTCTTGCGAGAGCGTAAACCCATAGTCCATTGCCGCATTGTAGAGACTAATAGTACCTGCCATTCTATCAAATGCCATGCCCGTTATGAAGTCACTCCAAGTCTCACCGGTCTCTTCGTTAAAAATTTGAGCCGACAAAGACCTGTTTGGATCCGGCATTGGTATCATTCCCTGAAACTGTGTGGCAATATCTTGGAAAACAGTGTTGAAGAAAAACTCAAACTCTGCCGTTGTGAAATCTCTTCCATCAATGGTGACAACAGGCAGTGTCTGCCGAATAAAGTCGGAGTTCAGCACTATTGATGCAGCCAATACCAGTACGAACACAATACATATTATAATCGTCAGGGTTCTTCTTTTCTTCCTTGCTTTTTCTTCCTTTTGTGTCAGCGCTTGCTTTCGCGCCGCTTTATCGGGTTTTGCGTCAAACATTCCACTCATTTTATTCAATCCTTTTTGTGTATACTAAATTTATTTTTTATGTTTCCCCGCCTAAAACGCTGCTGAAACCCGCTTAAGCGAGCTGCGTTCTCTGCGATTTTACATACTTACGTCTCGCGTAAACGTGTTTCCCCGCCGTGCCGTGTAGACCCGTTTATAACCTGCACCTATGGGCAGGTGGGTCGCCTCCTTCTTGCTTCGCGCTTCCTTCTTCCAAGCCATGTCAAGCATGACCCGGGAGGCCTGCAATTCACAGGAAGAGTCCGGCATCCCTTATAAGAAATGTGGGTTTAAAAAGACCTATCACTAACAAAGCAGGGAAAATCTTTATGGAACAAATTATTCCTCTTCGTCGTCTAAAATGCGAATCATGAATTTTTCATAAAGCTCATCGAGCAGCTCTTCATCGTCAATGGTGTCTAAGACATCTTCCCCATCTTCGCTCACTACTCTGAGTATCGAAAGTCCGTAGTTCTCGTCGTCTTCGTCGATATCTGTTGGCAGTACCGCCATATAAAACACACCTTCATGCTCTATCGTATCCACATGTTCTAAAACAAAGTCATTACCTGACTCATCAGAAATTGTGATTAAATCACTCCCAAATTCATCGCTCATATCTCATACCCCACTATCCATGTTTGGAATTATACATTGAATAATACCGCAAAATATGATATAATGCAATATGTAATTTTTTAGTATGTTTGTAGAGAGAGGTTTGTATGGACTCTATTGTAGTAAAAAGATATACAAAAAAGGCTCTGCGCACTGGGTTTTGGCTCGCCAGTGACATCTTTTTTCTTGGATTAAAGATTGTTGGCACACTTGCACTCATAGCTGTTACAACAGCCGTAATCTTTGGTACATTTTTTATTTTATACGTCAGAAACGATTTAGCCACCGGGCTTGAAATAAATCCGACAGACTTCAGAATGGCAAGGTCCAGCACCATTGAGTATATCCACCCTGAAACGGGTGAACATAGAGAACTCGTTGTCATTCAAAGCCCTGAGTTTCGCAGATGGGTTGACTTCGAGGAATTTCCCCAACACCTCATTGATGCCGTTGTTGCAATTGAAGACCACCGTTTCTGGACACACAACGGAGTAGACTGGTATAGAACTGCCGGTGCGTTTTTAAACATGTTCCTCAGTATGCGGGATACTTTTGGCGGCTCAACAATTACTCAGCAACTCATTAAAAACATGACGCAAGAAGATGATGTAACCGTTCAACGTAAGCTCCAAGAAATCTTCAGAGCCGTAGAATTTGAACGCCAATTCAGCAAAGAAGAAATACTTGAGCTATACCTAAACTTCATCTATTTCGGTCACGGTACCTATGGCATCGGTGCCGCCGCACAATATTATTTTAACAAAGAAGTCTCTGAGCTCACCTTGCCCGAGGCCGCCGCAATCATCGGCATCACAAACAACCCTTCTCGCTTTAGCCCTTATGCAAATCGCCAAGCAAACAAAGACAGGCAAGAAATCATTCTGTTCAGAATGCATGAGCTTGGATATATAACCGAGCAAGAAATGCGTCAGGCAATTCGCGCTCCACTGCACTTCCAGCGCGGTGCCGACGACCAACGAGAGCAAGTCATCTACACTTGGTTTGAAGAAGCCGTCATGAGAGATGTCGTGTCTGCACTGGTCACAAATTTAGGTCTATCTGAACAAGTGGCAAGGCACTACCTGTTATCAGGCGGGCTGAGGATTGTGTCAACTTTCAACCCCGAAATGCAAGCCGCAGTCGATTATATCTATCAAAATCCTGAAAACCTTCCGGCTGTGACAGGCTCGCCGCAGGGCTTGCAGTCAAGTATAATTATAGCAGATCCGTTCACGGGCGAAATAAGGGCTCTTTCAGGCGGAGTTGGCAGAAAAGACCGCAACCTGCTGTTAAACCGCGCCACACAGACACGCAGACCGCCCGGCTCTGCAATAAAGCCCATCTCTGTATACGCACCCGCTTTAGACCGAAACTTGCTTGCTCCTGAGTCACTTTACCTCGACAGCCCCCATATTGAGCTAATGGGTACAACATGGCTACCCAGAAATGCAACCCGTACATATGCCGGTCAAGTTACCGTTAGAACTGCTCTGCGCCAATCAATTAATACCATCGCCGCAGTTGTGCTCGACCAAATCACTCCTCAGGCTTCGTTTAGATTTATGGAGGATATTTTGGGGTTTGACCTCCATTATGCAGATGAAGATTACGCACCTCTCGCCGCAGGCCAGCTCACATGGGGAGCTACCGTGCGTGAAATGGCATCTGCTTATACCATGTTTCCAAACGATGGAATCCGAGTTGAGCTTCGCACTTTTACAATGATTTATGACCACAATGGCAATGTTTTCCTCGACAACTCCTCACCAATTGAAATACCCGCAATAAGTGCGATATCTGCCTACTGGATGACAGATATGCTCGTTGATGCCGTAGTTGCCGGCACCGGCGGTAGTGCAATAATCGGCGGTGATATGCCTGTCTCCGGAAAAACAGGAACATCTACAGACAGTCAAGATAGATGGTTTGTTGGTTTTACACCCTACTATCTCGCCGCTGTGTGGACAGGATTTGACCAACCCGCAAGAATGCAATCGCAGGGCAATCCCGCCGCTCAGATTTTTAGAATGGTAATGCAACCAATTCACGAAAACCTTGAGCCCAGAGCCTTTAACAGACCGGACGATGTCACCCTTGGAAGCACAATTCTCAACCCTTGGGAGATGGACGAGGTCGAATACACTGTATTAGGCATTGATATGTTTGGCACCATATTGCATGAAAGTGTAGTTTTATCGACAGTGGGAGCCGAAGTCACTGAGTTTGCACCCTATATACCCGGCTTTAGAGTTGTGGGAGAACCCTTTGCCGCAATCCAAATTACGGCAGACCCTTCCCGTAACATTATAACATTTGTTTTCACTTTGGAACAACCTCCGGGCTGGGGTGATGATGGATCTGATGGAGGCGCCTATCATCCTTCACAGGAGCCGTGGGGAGGTTCGGGAGAACGTCCGGGAGGAGGAGTTTTATCGCCATCTCACCCGGGCAGCCACCCAGGTAGTCAACCGGGTAACCAACCAAACGACCCGCCATACGTTGAATCGCCGTGGACTCCACCGCAAAATGAACCACCACCGAGTAGTCCACCGGATGGTGCTCCATAGCAAAAGTTGAAAAGGTGCTGTAGCAACATGATAAAAGCTACAGCACTTTAATATTGCATCTAAACACAGGTGAACCGAATAAAATTTTATCGGTTCACCTGTGTTTAGTTTTATTAAGTTAAATTTTGGTTTACCCTATATGCCAAGATTAAAGAATGCACCAATACCGGGATAGTGTGCCGCATCGCCAAGTTCATCTTCGATTCTCAGAAGCTGATTATACTTTGCAACTCTATCACTGCGTGAGGGAGCACCTGTTTTGATTTGCCCTGCGTTGACAGCAACTGAGAGGTCTGCAATGGTTGTATCTTCTGTTTCACCACTACGGTGTGATACAACTGCTGTGTACCTCGCTCTGTTCGCCATACGGATAGAATCAAGAGTCTCTGTGAGTGTACCGATTTGATTTACTTTGATCAAAATTGAGTTGGCAACACCGAGGTCTATACCTTTTTTAAGTCTTTCGGTATTAGTAACAAACAGGTCGTCACCGACTATTTGAATCTTATCGCCGAGAGCCTCAGTCATCATTTTCCAGCCATCCCAATCATCTTCAGCCATGCCGTCCTCAATAGATATAATCGGATACTTGTCAACGAGCTTTACCCACATGTCAACCATCTCTTGACTTGTCATGATAGTTTTTCTCTTAGGCAGGTGATATTTGCCGTCTGCATCGTTAAACCAATCTGAAACAGCAGGGTCCATAGCGATTCTAATGTCATCATAAGGCTTGTATCCGGCTTTTTCGATAGCTTTCATAAGAGCAACAAGAGCATCTTCATCTGTGTCGAGGTCAGGGGCATAACCACCCTCATCGCCAACACCCGATGCAGGTACTACTTTCTTAAGTGCGTGGAAAATCTCTGCGCACATTTGTAGTCCTTGGCGGAAACTGGTGGCAGAGACAGGCATTACCATGAATTCTTGGAAGTCAACGCTGTTGTCAGCATGAGCACCACCGTTTAAAACGTTCATCATAGGAACAGGAAGAGTGTTTGCGGAGGCGCCGCCAACATACCTGTAAAGCGGCATTTTAAGAGCATTTGCGGAGGCAATAGCACAAGCTAAAGACACGCCCAAAATAGCGTTTGCGCCTAATTTTGCCTTATTAGGTGTGCCGTCAAGCTCTAAAAGAGCCTTATCAATGGCAACTTGATCCATAGCGTTCAGACCAAGCAGGGCATTTGAAATATCGCTGTTTACATTCTCTACAGCTTTCAGAACGCCTTTACCGAGATAACGGTCCTTGTCGCCATCACGAAGTTCGCAAGCTTCAAATTTACCTGTAGAAGCACCTGATGGAACCATAGCGCGTCCTTTGGTCATAGATCCTGAATCATCAGCCACTATAACCTCAGCCTCAACAGTTGGATTCCCCCTTGAATCCAAAACCTCTCTACCTACTACGTCAATAATCTCCAAATAGTCTTTCATTCGTTTTTCTCCAATTCTAAAATTTATTCTTTACAGCAGATGATGGGCTGTTTACGGAGTCTTTTTTTCGAGAACAGCGGTGTAGATCCCGATGGCTCGAAAAAAAGCGGAGTAAATTGCCTATCGTCTGCGGGAACCAACGGCATTAAAGAACCAACGACTTACCTGTCATGACATCAGGTTTTTTCAAACCTAAGATATCCAAAATAGTTGGGGTGATATCTGCTAAAATTCCGGGTTTTAATTTTAGCTCCATGCCTTCAATTATGAGTGGTACAGGGAATGTGCTATGTGCCGTGTGGGGACTTTTGCCGTCCTCTGCAAGCATGATTTCAGCATTGCCGTGGTCAGCTGTCACAAGCAAAACACCGCCGGTTTCAGCCACGGCATCTCTCACCTTCCCAACACAGGCATCAACAGTCTCAACAGCCGTAACAGCCGCATCATAAACCCCTGTATGCCCTACCATATCGCAGTTTGCAAAGTTTATAATAACCACATCAAACTTGCCGCTTAAAATTTCCCGAACCGCCGCATCTGCGACCTTCAAAGCCGACATAACGGGAATAAGGTCGTAAGTTGGAAACTCCTTCGGTGACGGAATCAAAATACGCTCCTCACCCTTAAACGGCTCCTCAACACCACCATTAAAAAAGAACGTGACGTGGGCATATTTTTCAGTTTCGGCAATACGGAGCTGAGTAAGCCCACTATCGCTGATAATCTCACCAAAAGTCTCCTTGGGAAAATCAGGCGGATACGCAACCTGCACACCTTGGATAGTCTCATCATATTGAGTCATGCAGACGTAGGTAAGCGGGAAATATCCGTTTTTTCTCTCAAAACCATCAAAGCTCCCGTCTACGAAAGCTCTTGTTATCTCTCTCGCCCTATCAGGACGGAAGTTGAAGAAAATGACCGAATCGTTCGCTTTAACCAAACCGTTTTTATCGCAGACAACAGGCTTAACAAACTCATCAAGCACCTTCGCATCATAAGACTTCTGCATGGCGGCAATAGGGTCAGATTCAAAAACACCCTCACCGAGAACCATAGCATTATACGCCTGACTGACACGCTCCCAGCGATTATCCCTATCCATAGCATAAAAACGCCCCATGACAGTAGCAATCTTACCCACGCCGATTTCCTTGCATTTAGCTACAAGAGCCTCGACGGAATCTTTACCGGAATCAGGTGGAACATCTCGCCCATCCATAAAGCAGTGGACAAAAACATCTTTAAGCCCCTTGCGCTTTGCCAGTTCTAAAAGTCCAAAAAGATGTGTAATGTGGCTGTGAACACCACCGGGAGATAAGAGCCCCATAAAATGAAGAGCACTCCCCTTTTCAAGTGCCGCATCACAGGCGGCAAGAAGAGCCGCATTTTCAAAAAACGTGCCCGACTCAATATCCTTAGTAATCTTGGGAAGGTCTTGATAAACAACACGCCCCGCACCAATATTGGTGTGCCCAACCTCACTATTGCCCATCTGCCCATCAGGCAGACCGACATCTTCACCCGAAGCGGATAAAGTAGTGTTGGGGCAAGTCTTAAACAGCCTATCCAAAACGGGAGTAGCCGCATTATAAACAGCATTACCCGCAGACGGCTCAGTCAATCCATAGCCGTCCATAATTATCATAGTTACAGGTCTCTTCGCCATAAACACCTCTATTATAATTTATAGTGCCACACGGACCCAGCAGATGATGGGCTGTTTACGGAGTCTTTTTTTCGAGAACATCGGTGTAGGTCCCGATGGCTCGAAAAAAAGCGGAGTAAATTGTCCATCGTCTGTGTGAACCGGCGGAAAAAACATTATTGATTCGCTGCGTTGACAATAACGGCGAAAGAATCAGGTTTCAAAGAAGCGCCGCCAATCAGCCCACCGTCGATATCAGGCTGAGCGAGAAGCTCTTTTGCGTTTTTGTCGTTCATGGAACCACCGTATTGAATGGTGACAGCGTCGGCAGTAGCCTTGTCATACAGACCTTCGATGACCTTACGGATTGCCTTGCAGACCTCTTGCGCATCTTCAGGAGTTGCGGTTTTGCCTGTACCAATCGCCCAGACAGGCTCATAAGCAATAATGGTGCGGCGCATATCCGATGCAGAAACCGAGAAAAGAGCCGCCTTAACTTGCATGGCAACCAGATCAAAAGTAATCCCTGTCTCACGCTCAGAGAGAGTCTCACCGACACAGACAATCGGAACAAGCGGGCTTTTAAGACAGGCAACGAGCTTTTCATTGACAGACTTATCAGTCTCACCAAAATACTGCCGTCTCTCGCTATGCCCGATTATGACATACTCAGTACCAACATCGGAAAGTTGCGCAGTAGAAACTTCACCCGTGTAAGCACCTGACTCAAACTGGCTCATATTCTGAGCACCAACACCAACATCTGAGCCTTTAAAAGCCTCAGCGGCGGCAGGAAGATTGACAAAAGGTGTGCAAATAACAACATCACACCATGACTTAAAACCGGAAATCAAAGAAGTAAGCCCTGATGCAAATGTCTCAACATCACTAGCGAGCATATTCATCTTCCAATTTCCGGCAATAACAGTTTTTCTAAGGTCTCTATTCATATGTGTCTATATCTCCTAAATTTTTTAGATTGTCCTATGTAGGGGCGACCGTCCCGGTCGCCCCCACGGAAAGCGGAACAAATTGCGTATCATCTGCGAGAATGCCGCCAAAGGCGGCACGAATAACGCAATATTACGCATCCAACAAGCAAGCAATACCCGGAAGAATCTTGCCTTCCATGAACTCTAATGAAGCACCGCCACCTGTGGAAATATGTGTGATTTTATCGGCAACACCGAATTTTCTCACGGCCGCGGCAGAGTCGCCACCGCCGATTATTGAAATGGCAGAAGAGTTCGCAACAGCTTCGGAGACAGCCTTTGTACCCTCTGCAAAGTTACTGAACTCAAACACACCCATCGGACCATTCCAGACAATAGTACCTGCTCCGGCTATTTCTTTTGTAAATTCAGCGATAGCCTTAGGACCGATATCCATAGCCATCATGCCATCCGGGATACTGTCGCTGTCAAAAGTCTTTGGTTCGACATCGTTTGAAAATTCAGCTCCTGCAACAGAATCTTCAGGAAGAAGGAGCTTAACACCACGCTCTTTCGCCTCTTGCTTACATTTTAAAACTGACTCAAACTCAGAATCCTCACAGAGCGAGTTGCCGATTTTACCACCCTCGGCTTTGAAGAAAGTATACGCCATGCCGCCACCGATGATGATGGCATCAGAAATTTTGAGAAGGTTTGTGATAACACCCAATTTATCCGAAACCTTAGCACCACCCAAAATTGCAACTAGAGGTCTTTTGGGGTCGGAAATAGCTCCTCCGATGTGGTCAAGCTCCTTTTTGAGCAAAAATCCCGAAACTGCGGGCAAGTAGTGCGAAACACCCTCGGTAGAGGCGTGCGCACGGTGAACACTGCCGAAAGCGTCAGAGACAAAAACATCAGCCATATCGGCAAGTTTTTTTGCAAACTCAGGGTCATTCTTCTCCTCTTCGGCATGGAAACGTGTGTTTTCAAGGAGCATTATCTCGCCGGGCTTTAGCTCTGCCGCGAGGGATTTTGCATCGTCACCGACAACATCTTTCGCCATCTTGACAGGCTTCGATAAATGCTTCGAAAGACTCTCGGCCACTTGTACCAGTGAAAATTCAGGTTTAAATTCACCCTTTGGTCTGCCAAAATGGGAACATGCTATAATAGCGGCATTCTTTTCAAGCAGATAATTTATAGTTGGAAGAGCGGCAATAATCCTTCCCTCGTCTCGAATCTTGCCTGTCTCTTTGTCGATTGGCACATTAAAGTCGCATCGAAGTAAAACCTTTTTACCCGACACATCAATGTCTGTGACCGACTTCTTATTATAACCTTTTGAACTAGCTGTACTCATATTTTCCTCCAAAATTTTTATAGTATAGTGAGTATTTACCCTTGAGCCTCTTCTTCTCCGGGTGCTTCACCTCCCGGAGGCGGCGTTTCACCCTCCGGAGGAGGTGCTCCCCCCGTGGGGTCTTGCGGTCCGACCGATGGAGAACCCGGTTCCGCTACATACCCTGTATCTTCCGGAACATGGGTGCCTATGTGGGTAACACGATCCTGCCGATTGTAGGTATCTCTGGCTACAAGTGTTCTGCTTATAAGTTCTCCGTCTGCATTGTAGAGCCTTTGGAAAGTCTCTACAACCTCGCCTCTCTGACCGGGAGTCCACAAAACTCTCTCACCGTAGGGCACTTCGTCACTTTCGCGCTCAAGTGTATAAAACTCAATTGTTCTGATTGGCACGGTCTCAACTTCTATAACATAATCATTAACTTGCGATCCAATGATTCTCACATTCATATATCTTCCGTCAACAATTGTTTCAATTTTAATCGGGAAATCAAACATGTTTCTGAATCTGAAATTCCTGTTGCCCCACACAATAGAGGCGTCTCTGCCATCAGGTAGATATGATATGGTCAAGCTGTGAGGTGTTCGCTCTGTAATCAGAATATCTTCCCCAAAAATGGCTGTTTGAAGCAAGGTTGCATAGATTGTAGAGGAAACTTGACAGATTCCGCCGCCTACAACATCAGTAAGCCTCCCGCCAATAAATCCACCCGCATCACGAAAACCGTTTGCACGAGTTCTCTGACCAACTATACTGTTAAACGAAAATTCCTCGCCCGGAAGAAGAATAGTCCCGTTGATTTTATTAGAAGCAAGAGTTATGTTATGCAGCCTGTTAGCATTACCGCCAATATTTGTAGTGAGTTCGCCCAAAGTATCTCGCAAAATCATATCGTCGATTTGCTCTTGAGTAAACTTAGGGTAGAGGTCTACAATTGGTATTACTATTTTTTCCCCATTTACTGCTGCGTCTAGTTTTTGCTCCGCCTCTTCTAAATCGAATGTTCTGCCGATAACACTTTCAGTACCACCCATAACCAGTGTTCGTTCAGAATCGTCATCGCCATTTTCAATGACCTCATACACAAATTCGGAAGAAATGGGTTCAACATGCACCTCCGCTAAAATTGAGGCAAGATTTATAACTTCTCCGGTACTTGCCGTAGGCATGTAATTAGCTGTCAAATGTGCATTTTCTTCTATCGCCCGTTGAAGAGTAAACATCATTAAATCAAATACATCACTTTCAACTGCATACTGAAAAGCACTGCCCTTGACAAATGTGATCTCTGAGCTGTTGATTTCCAGTTCGCTTTCGTGAATGGTACTGTTAAAAGCGTTAGTATATTCAGAAACTCTGGTTCGAATAATACTGTCATCAATGTGTGCAGAATTTAAATAATTAATCTCGGTAGGCTCAAGAAGTGCTTGGGCATAAGCAATTGATTTGTCGATTATCGATCCGCCTCTGCCAACACTAAAAGCAACAGTTGCAGCCTCTCTCGCATTCCGAGACAGACCCAGTTCAACAGCAGTTACGGAAAATTTAACGCCCTCCGGAAATACAATTGTAGCCGAAATATTATCTGCATTCGCTTCGTATCCATGGGCTATCAGCCTATCTGTTGCCTCCTGAAACGTAAGCCCCGACAAATCAAACCCTTCGACACTGACATTTGGGAATATTGTGTCAACATTGTTTACATAATAGCCAAAACCTGCTGCAACCCCTGCGGCGCACACCAGAAGAACCAGTAGAATAATTGAAGCTACTCTTACAAACTTTTTCGCCCCTGTAACGGGTTTTTTGGCAGGTTTCGCCGCCTTTGGAGTTTTGCCGGGCGGATTCTCCTGATGCATATGTCTGAGCGGCACAGCATCTGTATCATACGCATGTGCTGACGCATATACCCGAGCAGGCTCTCTGTTATCAGGCGCCCTATTTTCAGGTGCTCGATGCTCAGGCACACTGTGAGCAGGCTCGGCGCGACTTCCTGACCTGGGCGCACTCTGCCTTTTACCTTTGCTACTGCTACTTCCAAATATTTTCAAGGTTATCTCTCCTATTCACACTCTCTACAAGAGTTAGCAAAAAATACGGCTGACAATACTCTTTGTAACTATGCTTACTTCTTATTTTTATACGCACTATAAAAATTCGTTGCGTCCTATTAATCTTCTGCCGCCAAACAGTCCTGCCGCAACAGGGCGCTTGTCGAAAAGAGTCATTTGCGTTTCATCTCCCGTTGGGTCTTTTTGCCACGGCTTGCTTATTTGCGTTCTCTGCCTTGTTTGAGCTTCAAGTATTTCGCCGATTAGCGCATTTGAAACCATAAACCCCTTTGGGGTGAATCTCCAACGCCCATCTTTGAATGTCGCCCAGCCGCTCTCCTCGTATTTTTTAAGCAGTTCAAGCACTAAATCCATTTTCAGCCGATATATGTCATAATATTCTTCCTCAGATATTCCATGGACTGTCCTGAGCCTCAGCATGAGATATTCCCCTGCATTTTCAAAATCAGACATCTGCTCATCATGCTCAACAATTCTCTTGCCGGTCTTAACTTGCTCGATATATTGCTCGACATCTTCCGTAAAACTATATCTACATCGCTCAACATATGAGTGAGCCGCGGGACCAAAACCGATATAGTCGTCACCCAGCCAGTATTTGATATTATGCTTTGACTCAAAACCGCGCCGCGCGAAGTTTGAAATTTCATATTGTTTGTAGCCGTACCGCGCAAGTATATCTACGGCATAGAGGTACATGTCAGCTTGTATATCTTCATCAGGCAAAAAGGGTGAATCTTTATATTCGTATAATCCTGTGCCCTCTTCGATTTTAAGGTTATAGCATGATATATGCTCTGCTTTTAGTCCGGCTATGAGCTGTACGGTACGTTCCCAAGAGTCCTTTGTCTGAGAGGGTAAACCGTAAATCACATCGACACTGATGTTATTAAAACCCGCCGCTCTTGCATCTTTTACTGCCTCTTCGGCATCGGCGAAAGTATGTGTTCTTCCTAAATTCTTAAGTGCTTCATCATCTGCACTTTGAACGCCTATCGAAAGCCTGTTAAATCCTGCTTTTCTAAGTTTTGACAAATCTTCTTTCGATATACTGCCGGGGTTGATTTCTACAGTAATTTCTGAATCCAATAAAACATGTCCGCTCTTTTTAAGTATATTTAATATGGCAATCAGCCGCCCGGTGCCTAAATGGCTTGGAGTTCCTCCTCCAAAATATACTGTATCAATGAGGTATCCATCAAGTTGAGCAGAATATTCCTCGATGTGCTTAATGACAGCACCTTGATATGATTGTATTAATTCATCGCTACATGCACTCTCGGGTAATGAGTAAAAATTGCAGTAGGCACATTTACTTTTGCAAAACGGAACATGAACATATATTCCAACTTTATTATCCATGATTCTCCCAATACTATCGGAATTGTTAAATATACTTCCCCAACTCAGTATTATAGCAAAAATTTTATAAAAATACAATACAATTTGCGACATTATTTAATTTTTTTGCATAAACAACAGAGCCGACTGCAAAAATGCAATCGGCTCCGGTAAGTTAGCCAAAACAATGAAATTAACTATCGAGGTCTTGCGTTCCATGCCTCTTCAACTGCGTTTAGCATGTTTCTCGTGTAAGATGCGCTGGTGCTTCCGGTGGAGCGGCTGCCGGCGAACCACAGGCAAAAATGTCCGTTTACGCCGTTGTTACTGATTGTAGTGCCACCGTGAGGCATACCATTCATAGCCGCCGGGAATGTGCGTTCCCCTATTGTAACCCAGACCGGTCTTGCCGCCCATGACCACGTTCCGTTGCGTGTTCTGAGCATCGCATCTGTGTCTGCTTGTGTCGATGGTTCGACATCTGCGTGGACGCCCAGCGAAAAAGCTCGTATGTTAAACGATATACCTGTTCTAACATCAACAATTCTAATATCTCTCCCTGTTGGAATTATTCTTCTGGCTTCCGACCATTCAATGCGCTGAAACGAACCGCTCGAGCCAAGTAGCTCTGTAAAAATATATCCGGTATTTCCGCCGTGAGTAACTCGTGACCAACCATCAGCTCTGTTTTCCAAAACATTAACGGTTGTAGCAACGGAAAAAGTCGTTATCAAACTGTGGTCTGTTGATGGGCCTGTTCTGAATCTGGCTCCTGCACGTGCCGTCAAGTTTCCAACTGCCTGGCTCGGCGCTCCTGCCGCTGAAAGTAAGTCTGAGCGTATAAATCCGGTGGTGCCGCTGTGGTTGACCCTCGACCAGCCGTTTGAAAGATTCTCCACAACTTCAACACTTGTGTTTGGGGCAAGTAACGAAACCCTGCTGTAGCTTGTTGCCGCACCTGACCTCATATTTACAGAACCTGTTGTTCTCAGTGTTGTGGAAGCTGCCGAAGTTTGCGGGACAGTATCCGAAAGCAAATCCGAGCGTATATAGCCGTTAGTGCCGCTATGCGTGACTCTCGACCAGCCGCCCGACATGACCTGAGTGACCTGCACACTTGTGCCTCTTGGCAAAAGCCTCACAATATCATCCTGTGTGGACGGACCTGACCTCATATTGACATTTCCTGTTGTCAAGAGCGTCGTTGCTGCCGGTGCCGCTTGGCTCTGCCCTCCCTGTTCCGATGAGGGAGTTCCAAGTGTGGTGCCGGGCTCACTGCGTGTCAGAAAATCCGACCTGATAAATCCCGTTACACCATTTACACTTACTCTCGACCAATCCGCGGGATTATGTTCCGTAACTTCAACACTTGAGCCACTCGCTAAGCTGTCAACCACTTCCGCTCCCGTCGAAGGACCTGACCTCACATTAACTCCTGCGGTTGTCCTAAAAGTGCCGCCTGCAGCGAATCTCAGTAAGTCCGAGCGAATATATCCGGTTGTGCCGTTAAAAGTTACTCTCGACCAACCCGCCGGGTCGTGCAAAGAAACATCAACGTTTGTGCCTGAGTCAACTACGCCCACAATGTCACCGCCTGTTGACGGCTGAGACCTTACGTTGACTCTAAATGTAGTAACAAACGTACCTGCTGCGAGCGTTGTCGGCGCAAAGCTTGAAAAGATACTCACTACTAACAATACCACCGCAATTTTTGTTATACTTCTTAGTATTAGCTTTTTCACTAAGACACTCCTTCAGTTGCCAATAATAAAATATATGCGTAAATGACCTGTTTCTGCGTTTTTCGACCTTTTGTGCTGCTAGGATAACATAATAAATTTACAATGTCAATAGAAAATGTAAATAAATTGACACTTTTTGTAACTTTTCTAGATTTACATAAGTTCTCACAACAACTTGACACGCTTTGTAACCTGTGCTACCCTTAGAGTTAAGTGATTTGCTATAGGACAGGAGGTGCAAGCGACTTGAAAAAACGCAAACGCATATCTACCTACATTATAAGATATCTTTTTTCGACTTTGCTGACCGTATTGTTATTAGTTCAGCCAAACGCATTAGCTAACCAAACAGAATCTGCCACCCTAACTGAGGATAGCATTATAGCAACCGGAGCAATCGTTATCGACTTTGAATCAGGCGTTGAGCTATGGAGTTATAACCCCGATGCACGCCTAAATGCCGCAAGCATGAATAAAATGATGACTGTATATCTCGTGTATGAGGCAATTGAGCAGGGGTTAATTGCCCTCGACACAATTGTGCCTATAAGTCAAGCCGCAATAGATTTGTCGAGAAATCCTAACGAAACAAATGTACCGCTCACCACCCGCGGAAACTTCTATACAGTCGAGCGTCTGCTAAATGCCGTTATTGTTGTATCGGCAGGCGGAGCAACCTTGGCGCTCGCCGAGATGATTGGCGGCTCAAGGGCGGGTTTCCTTGAAATGATGAACGATAAAGCTACTGAGTGGGGTATTGATGCATATTTCCTAAGCCCGTCGGGCGGTCCGAGGGATTCATGGCTCACACCTCGCGCTATGGCGACACTCACAAGAAAGTCAATACAGCGTTTTCCGGAAATACTTGAAAGAACTGCGCTCACCGAGCTTAATTTTGATGGTTGGGTATATCCAAGCACCAACACTCTGCTCGGCGAGTTTCAAGGCATTGACGGCTTCAAGACAGGCACTAATAATACAGCAGGAGCATGTTTTGCGGGAACAGCCGAGCGTGACGGTGTCAGAATTATTACTGTCATACAAGGCTCAACATGGTCAAGGCGATTTCCCGACACAACTTTAATGCTCAATTATGGGTTTTATGCCGCAGAGGAACGAGCAGAAGAACTTGCCGAAGTCATAGCAAATTTGGGTCAAGAAGATGATTATGATGATCCAGACAGTATACTGATTGATCCAGTAGAGTACGATGACCCCGATACAGACGAACTGCAAAATTCGGAACAAGACCCTGATGAAATTATTGATGACGGAGCATCGGAAGAAAATTTACCGGAAACTTCGGACGAGCCGCCAACTTACGAACCCGAATCTTCGGAAATAACTGAAAATCCGTCAATTATCAGTGAGCATCCTCAGCCGCGATGGGTGCTGATACTCTCTATAACAGGCGGTTTTAGCGTACTCTGTGTGCTCTTTTACATATTTTATAGTAGGCGATACTTAAAAAAGCCTAAATAAATGTTTGTCTTTTTCGCAAAAAACTAGTATAATTATTCCCGCAAATAAATATATTATATATGGAGGAAATCATAATGGGTCTAAAAATCGGAATTACAGGGTTTGGCAGAATCGGAAGGTTGGTGTTCAGAGCCGCCGTTGAAAGGGGTATCGAAGTGCTCGCTATCAATGACGGTATGGAGCCTGAGTATATGGCATATATGCTCAAATACGACACACTGCACGGCAGGTTTAATCACGATGTCTCTTACACAGAAAACAGCTTGATAGTTGACGGCAAGTCTATCGTTACATATTCCAGCTTTGACGCTGACACTATTCCATGGACTAAATGGGGCGTAGAATACCTCATCGACGCAACAGGCGTTTTCACAAAAAAAGACAAAGCAGAGCTTCATCTGAAAGCAGGAGTCAAAAAAGTTGTCATCACTTCTCCGACAACCGATATTCCAATGTTCGTAATGGGTGTAAACCATGATAAATATGAAAGCTCAATGCAACTTATTTCAAACGCATCTTGCACCACAAACTGTCTCGCACCGCTCGCAAAAGTCCTCAACGACAAGTGGGGCATCGAATCAGGTCTTATGACAACAGTTCACGCTACAACTGCTACACAAAAAACAGTTGACGGAATCTCTAAAAAAGACTGGCGCGGCGGCAGAGCGGCATCAGGCAATATTATCCCCTCTTCCACAGGTGCAGCAAAAGCAGTCGGCGTAGTTATCCCCGAACTCAACGGCAAACTGACAGGTATGTCAATGCGTGTACCCACACTCAACGTATCAGTGGTTGACCTTACAGTAAACCTCAAAAAAGCGGCGAAATACGACGAAATCTGTGCTGAAATGAAACGCGCATCAGAAAACGAACTCAAAGGCATTCTCGCCTACACAGACGAAGCCGTAGTATCCTCAGACTTCAACGGCGACCCGCACACATCTATCTTTGATGCAACCGCAGGAATCCAACTAAACGACACATTCGTAAAAGTGCTTGCATGGTACGACAATGAGTGGGCATACTCACACAAAGTTCTCGACCTTGCAGAGCATGCATACAACGTAGACAATAAATAATATTATTGTTGGGGCGGCGATTTCCGCCGCCCCAATCTTTGCCGACGGCTCAAATACCTATCCATATCCATCTCGTCTTTAATTTCGAGGTCACGTTCGCCTGCAAGCGACTCCCAGTGATGTGTAAGCTCGTGTGTCAGCACATCTTTTAAATGCTTACGATACCTCTCCCTTGGAGCATTGCCGTAAACAGCGCAGAGCGAGCCATAGTACAAAACGATGTACCTACCCATCTGGTCACGACGGTACTCGCCGAGAGTATAGAGCCTACCGTCAGGGTCTTTACTGCTTCTCTTGGTTTCATCGAGCAAACCGACCCCACCGTTTAGATCCTTAAAAATCTCAGCAGGCAGTTCTTCCGCAATTTCATCTAACATAATATTCATTTCATCAATAGTAATCAAGTCAACACGTCCTTGTATATTTTAGGAGGATTTACATATGCGTAAAACAAAAATAGTAGCAACACTCGGTCCGTCAACGGATAACCCTGAAGTACTCGAAGAACTCATAAATGTCGGTCTCGATGTGGCAAGATTCAACTTCTCTCACGGCAGTCATGAAGAGCAAAAAACAAGACTCGAACTTCTTAGAAAAGTAGTAGAAAAAACTGGAAAAACCGTAGCATTTCTTGCAGATACAAAAGGTCCTGAAGTCAGGTTGGGTAAGTTTGATGGTGGAAAAGCAGAGCTTGCAGCCGATACCACTTTCACACTCACAACCGACGACATAGTCGGAGATAACACACGAGCCTCTGTCTCCTACCCCGATCTTCCGAGCCAAGTGATAAAGGGCACTCGCATCTTGCTTGATGATGGACTCATAGAGCTCGTAACTGAGTCTGTCCAAAGCACAAATATCGTCACCAGAGTTGTAAACGGCGGGAATGTCTCCGACAGAAAAAGTGTCAATGTTCCATCCGTCAATCTCAATATACCATATATCAGTGCAAAAGACCGCTCCGATTTGCGATTTTTTGTCGAGAATAATTATGATATAATTGCGGCTTCTTTTGTGCGAAGCGCTGACGACATTAGACAAATGCGCGATGAACTGCGCAGAATAGACACTGTAGTCGGCAGTAAAATAAAAATAATAGCAAAAATTGAAAACTCCGAAGGACTCGCCAATATAGATTCAATACTACCTGTATGCGACGGAATTATGGTTGCCCGCGGTGACTTGGGTGTTGAAATCGAATTTGAAGAGCTTCCGATAATTCAAAAAGACCTCATAAGCAGAACGCTCGGACAAGGCAAGCCGGTCATAACAGCAACTCAAATGCTTGAATCTATGATAAATAACCCCAGACCAACACGCGCCGAAACTTCAGACGTGGCAAACGCAATCTACGACGGCACAAGCGCAGTAATGCTATCCGGCGAAACCGCTGTCGGCAAGAACCCTATCGAAGCACTTTCCGTAATGGCAAATATCGCAGAGCGCATTGAAAAATCAATAGATTATCACAAAAGATTCAGAAAAGGTGAGTTTGCAAGCGAAGCATCACTTACAAATGCAATCTCGCACGCCACCGTGACAACAGCTCACGACCTTAATGCGGCGGCTATTCTGACAGTTTCACTATCGGGAAACACGGCACAAAACGTGGCAAAGTTTCGTCCATCATGCCCGATTATCGCCTGCACTCCCGACCCCGTGGTAAGAAGGCAACTGAAACTAAATTGGGGCATCACTCCACTGCTCACCGAGGAAGAGACAGAAACAACGGCTCTGTTTAACCACGCAGTAGAGGCCGCAATGGATGCAAAACTCATAAACGAAGGTGAACTGGTGGTGCTCACAGCAGGTGTTCCCGTGGGGCACTCAGGTACCACAAACCTCCTGAAAGTTCACGTAGTCGGCGAAAAGATACTTGTATAGGTGGTGCAGTGCAGTTTAATTATTCCGCTTCTGCAATCAGCTTAAACGTCACAGTAAACACCATGCCGCCTTGTACTCGCTTTCGTGCCTCGACTTTACCGCCGAGCCTGCGAACGGTATCACGGACGATAGCAAGACCTAATCCACTGCCGCCCGCCTCGCGTGAACGAGCTTTATCAACACGATAAAATCTGTCGAAAATATGGGGCAAATCTTCCTCCGGAACACCCATTCCCCTATCTTTGACTTCAAAAACAACTTGTTTATTATCCGAAATACTCAGCCTGACGAAAACACTTCCGTCGGGCTGATTATATTTTATTGCGTTTTCAGTCAAATTGAAAATTATCTGATGTGCCGAGTCGTCCGTTGCCAGAATAAAGCAACCTTCCGAAGCTTCATAAGCCAGACTTATGCCGCGACTGTGCGCCAAAGGTCTGAGCATACGAAGTGTACCCTCAACAGATTCTTTCATGTCTACACGCGTAAGCTGAAACGGTGCATCACTATCGAGCTTTGTCAGAGACATAAGCTCCCCTGTCATGCGTGTGAGTCTCTCTGCTTCAGTGCCAATATCTCCGATAAATTCTTGAACCGTCTCTTTGTCAATATCTTGATTTTGCAAAATGCTGTCTGCAAGCAACCTGATAGCGGCAAGAGGTGTACGAAGTTCATGCGAGGCGTCTGCGACAAATCTTCGTCTCATCTCGTCAGTCTCTCTGAGTCTGTCGGTGAGACTGTTAAATTCATCACCCAACACAGCCAGTTCATCTCGGCCGCTCATTGCAATCATGTAGGTGTACTCACCCTCGCGAACAGTCTTAACAGCATTCATAATACTGCCGACACGCCGCATAACAGACAGGCTTATAAGTGAAACGAGCACTATTGAAAAAGATGCAACAATTACTGAGATGTTCCGAATAGTGTCTTGCATTTCCAATAGCAACGACCCTTGGTTTGCGTCCTCTTCGTGAAAGTAGACAGCGCCGATAGGTACACCGCGGCTAAAAAACGGAACAATAGCGGTGCTTGAAAAAATTCCGTCGAAAAAAAGCGAAAAGAATACATCGTACCCGTCAAGAGCCTGGTCGATAAGCTCCATAGGAAAACCGTCGAGAGTTGCTCTTTGCCACGGGTCGTAAAGTACATCTCTCGCTGAATTTATAACTACAATATTCGTTCCGCCCGCAATTTCGAGTTGCGAAACAATTGTCTCTATCCACTCCACTTCTTCAAAAGTAAGTTCATCAAACGCTTCATTAATTTGAGCCGCAATTAGAGTGGCTTGATGTTCTAAGAAAATCTGTTTAGTGGAAAATATCATATTGCGCGATGCAAACAGAAAGTACGTATTCATGAGCACAAGAACCACAGCAACAACGGCAAAACATGTCAATGCGATTTTAGTGCGAATACTGCTAAAAAAATTCAGTTTTCTAACTGTCGGCTTTATTTTTTGAGCCCTACTAGCCTCTGATATAGTAGCCTACCCCCCACTTTGTCATGACATATTCCGGCGCGGCGGGGTTTTCTTCGAGTTTCTCACGCAAGCGGCGGATATGCACATCAACAGTCCTGATATCACCTTGATATTCGTAGCCCCAAACAATATTAAGCAAAGATTCTCTGCTGTAAACTCTCCCGGGGTTCTTCGCCAAAAGCTCAAATACGTCAAACTCTTTAACTGTCAGCTCAACAGGTGTTTCATTTTTAAGTGCAATGCGCCTCTCGGTGTCAATGCGGATATGCCCGACACTGATAATAGATTCTGTTGCACTGCTGACAAGCGCACTGCGCCTCAGTAAAGCTCTTATTCTCGCTTTCAGCTCTAAGATGTTAAATGGTTTAGTGATATAGTCGTCAGCTCCATACTCAAAGCCGATTATCTTGTCCATGTCCTCACTTTTTGCTGTAAGCATTATTATGGGAATAGTCGAAAATTCACGAATTCTCATACATGCCTCATGTCCATCGAGCTCAGGCATCATAACATCAAGGACAATCAAATCATATTTGCCACTTCTTGCAAGCTCAACAGCTTCCATACCGTCATATGCCGCATCTACTTGATATCCTTCGTTTTCAAGGTTAAATTTTATTCCCTTAACAAGCAACTTTTCGTCGTCTACAACTAAAATCTTCATTCAATTGACCTTCCATTTCTTACTTAAATTAGCATCAGCACCGCTATCCAACGGTGATTAATTCACGTATGGCATCAAATCTTCGCTCTCCAATGCCTGAGACTTTCATAATATCTTCAATGCTGCGATACTCACCGTTTTGTTGCCGATATTCGACTATCCGAGATGCGATAGTGTTCCCTATCCCCGGCAAATCTGTAAGCTCGGTTTGTGATGCAAAGTTGATATTTATTTTGCCCTCACTGCCTCGCGGCATTTCCACAGGACGTTCACTTTGCGACTGCGAGCTCGGCGTCTGTGTCTCCTGTACTTTCGTGTCTTGCGCCGTCTCCCTTATATCCACATTCTCTGCATTTTGCTGTGGTGAATCAAGCGTATCACCGACTTCAAACTCCACTTGAACCTGTAATCCATGTGTTTCACCACCGTCCGCTACGACAGACACGAGGTTCACAGAGCTCACATTTCGTCCTACGAAAAATCCCCCCATGAAACAAATAAATGCCAGTGTCAATCCAATAAAAACAAATTCTATGCGCCTTAATCTCATGATAATGCCCCCGATCGATTCCAAAGTGTTAATTTTCTACGCGGGGGCAATTCGGGTGTAGACTTTTCTACATTTTCCGTGGCTCCCAATATATTATACCATACGGCAGACAAAAAAACTATATTAAATCAAATTATAGTTTTCATTGCTTTTTTTACGTTGCAGTTCACAGGGTAGCAGATAATGGGTAGTTTGCACTGGTTTTTCGGGAGAACAGCGGTGTAGATCCCGATGGCTCCCGAAAAATCAGGGTAAATTGCCCATTATCTGCGGGAATCAACCGGGGTGTGAACAGTTACTTTTTTACTGCTTGCACTGCGCCTTATCCTCCGCAGGTGACATGCAGTTTGTTCCGCTTTTTTGCGAGCCATCGGGATCTACACCGCTGTTCTCGCAAAAAAGACTCCACAAACTGCATATCACCTGCTAACCTTAGTGTAACTTTCATTATATTTATAGCACATACTTACTGTTTTGAACTATATCTCGATAACTCTTTGGGTCTGTGTCTCCTTCTGTGCTGAATAGTAGAAAATGTGAGTCTTTTCCGATTCCTGACTCTTTTCGTAAATCTGCTAAAGAGTCATTGGTTAAAACTTCCAGTAAAAATCCCATACCTGCCGCTCCTGACTCGCCTGATATGATTTTTTTGTCACCATCAGTTGGCGTGCCGAGTGCTCTCATTGCTCGCTCCGTAAGAATATCATCTATTGTAACAAAGTAATCTCCCTTGTTTTTCAAAATGTCCCATGAAACATGGCTTGGCTCACCGCAGGCCAGACCAGCCATAATTGTTTTCATTTCACCACCGACATTTACAACTTCGCCATCAGCTCTGAGCGCAGATTGATAATAACAATCTGCGGCAGTCGGCTCTACAATAAATGATTTCGGAGATTTGCTTTTGTAATAGTTCGAGACAAATGCTTGAGCAGACCCTGCAAACGCTCCGACTCCTGCTTGAAGTGCCACATGTGTTGGAGTTATTCCGAGACTGCCCAGTTGCTCACATGCTTCTAACGCCATAACAGCATACCCTTGCATAATTTGGCTGGGTATGTCCTCATAACCTTCCCATGCTGTGTCCTGGATTATCTCGCTATTTTGGGTTTCTTCAGCAAGCTTTCTCACCATCCGAATGGTATCGTCATAGTTTAGCTCGGAAATAGTGGCATCTGCCCCTTCTCGCCTTATATGGTCGAATCGCATCTTTGACGAACCTTTGTTCATGTATATGACCGCTTTTTGACCAAGCTCCTTAGCCGCCCATGCAACAGCTCGCCCATGATTGCCGTCTGTAGCGGCATAGAACGTAAATTCACCCAGTTTACTCGCCATCTTCGGAAGTGAATTATAGTCGAGTTCCCAAACTGATTCCCCTAGTAACTGTGCTATATATGATGCTATGGCAAATGTGCACCCGAGTGCTTTAAAAGAATTCAAGCCAAATCGAAAAGACTCATCTTTAACGTAAATTCCGCCTACTCCAAGCTTTTTTGCTAAATTATAAAGTGAAACCAGAGGAGTCTCAGAATATTGCGGAAAGCTCCTGTGAAATTCACGGACTTTGTTAATCAGTTCAACATCCATCAAAGCCATGTTCTTTGCACAGTCGCTCTGCAGCACTGCATTTTTTACCCAGTTAATCAAGTCTGTGACCATACCTTTCTGAGAAACCCCTTGCCCCCGTCATTGCGGGCTTGACCCGCAATCCCCTTATTTTATGCGTTATTCAGGGGATTCCGGGTCAAACAAGCACTTCATCAAATAATCCCCACCGCTTCATTAAACTCACGGATATGCTCATCAATCTCATCTGCCTGTTTTTGCACAGCTTCAAATGTAGTATCTTGGTGATACCACAAATCCTCAAGTTGCTCAGCAGTTTTTCCCTGTTGCTCAACCCATGTATAGTATTTTAAGTTGTGAATTCGTTTACGCTCAGAATTTGTGAGCTCAAGCAGATTATCTGTTCCTGCGCTGAGTAACGCTCCTCTAAAATCAACAGATGCTTTCGACCCTGAGTAAGTACCCTCTATTTCATTCAACTCTTTAATCCGTGACTGATACATCTGTGAGCAATCGGTGAGCACCGTGACTACAACATCTTTGCCTGTGAGCTCGTAATATTTAGCAAATTTGATAGCACACAGCATATTTGCAATACCTGAAATGCCCATAAGCGCAAGATTTTCTACATCTTCCTGACTCATGCCGGCATCACCGGCAAGAAATTCTTTGCCCGCCGGTTCATTGAATAATCTAAGTAATGCCATAGCATCATTGTCATCAATGGCAATAGCCATGTCCGTATTTTTGACATTGTGAATCCAAGGAATATGCTTATCTCCGACACCCTCAATGCGGTGGTCGCCAAAACCGTTATTTAAAATCGTCGGGCATTGCAAAGCCTCGCCAACGGCAATCTTAGAGTTTGGATAAACCTGCTTTAAATAATCTCCCGACCCAAGTGTTCCCGCAGAACCGGACATCAGGCAAATTCCTGCAAAATTCAGCTTTTCCTTCGAGCTTGCTTCAATATCTTCAAAAGCTTCACGAACGGCATTACCTGTCACTTTATAATGCCAGAGATAATTCCCCATCTCGTCAAACTGGTTAAAAATCATCACATCATCACGGGTTTCACGAAGTTCATTGGTCTTATCAAAAATCTCCTTAACATTGCTCTCAGATCCGGGCGTGGCAATGACTTCCCCGGCTATCTTTGAGAGCCAGTCAAAACGCTCACGGCTCATGCCTTCCGGTAAAATCGCAATAGATTCACAAGCTAATAGCTTAGAGTTAAACGCACCACCACGGCAATAATTTCCGGTGGAAGGCCAAACAGCCTTTTGCGTAGCAGAATTAAACTGCCCCGTAACCAGCCGAGGCACAAGACACCCATACGATGCCCCAACTTTATGGCAACCCGTCGGAAAGAACTTCCCCACCATGCAGATTATTTTAGCCGAAACTCCTGTAAGCGCTGACGGAAGTTCGATAAAATTTGGTCTGCCAAAAAGCCCACCATCTGCCTTCTGCTCATTTTTCCAAGTAATGCGAAACAAATTAAGCGGAGACAAATCCCAAAGCCCCACGCTTTTTAGTTTTTCAGTCACCTGCTCAGGCACAACCCTTTCAGGATATCTCATCTGCTCAAAAGTCGGAAGAATAATATTGTTCTCGCGAGCTTTTGTTATATTTTGCTCCAATGTCTTTTTATGTATAGTCAAATCAATCATCAAAAATTCATTCCTTTCAATAATCTTTAGGCGTAAATAGCCCATGAAAAGGCATTAATTTTTTTGTGCATCATTTGCGGTTCCCCCACAGGGGGAGCAAATCGCACATTCCCCCGTTAGCGTGATTTTTCACGCTAACATCGCCTTTCAAATGAATTTCGTTGCTTATTTGTTAATTATACTTTACGTGGACAAAGTTTACAACAAAAATCATTTGATTAAATCTCTACCGCACAGAGCAGCCCGGACTGGGTTCTAAGGTAAATAACGCCATTACAAGCATACAGGCAGGGGCGGGATTATGCTTATTTTGTAGACATCAACTCATCGTTCGATACACACTTTCATGAACACCCTGTTCTTTACCTAAAAAAGCGGCAAATTTCTCTGTAGCATCCTCAATACATTCATTTAATTCGTCGGTAACGACAACATCTTGTTCCCACCACCAATTCCTTATACAAAAATGTGTGGCATTTTTTTCCGGTTCAAAACGTGCAATAAAACGGTTGCCGTACAACACGGGCAGAACATAATAGCCGTATTTACGCTTTGCAGAAGGAACATAAACTTCCCATGTATAGTCAAAGTCAAATATCTTTGACACCATATCTCTGTCCCAAATGAGGTTATCAAGAGGTGCTATAAATTTAACAAATTTGCTTTCGGATTCCGCACCTAAACTGTTTTCCATATCTACAGTTTTTGCATAAAAGTTTTCCGTTATGCCCTCAACCTCAATAATCGTAACTACGCCTTCACCAACAAGCTCATCAAAAATCTTTTGTCGAGTAGTCTTGTCGGGGATAAGCGTACCGAACCAACCACCGCCGTTTCTGTTCCACAACATACCAACGCTTGCAATACGTCTGTACACATACCATTTGAAAAAGTCATGTTCTGATGTAAAAGCAGCAGGGGGTTGAATGGTGTACGTTGGTATTATGTTTTCAATAAGGTCGAATACTTTTGGTGCAAACCCTACTGCTTTTAGCGACGTAATTCGTTCGGTTGCTTTATCCACGCGAACATACCTATCCTGTTCATATTTCCTGTTCATATTCCGTTAGCCAGAATTTATAGAATTATCTGTCTCAAAACAAGCATCGGAAAATGTGTTAAAGAGATAAAAATAATCTTTCGTGTTACTCGGAATAATCAGGTTGTACTTTGAAAATTTCATTTTATGCCTCCATGTTGCAAGTTTGTATTACAGCTGTTAGGGGTCAATACTCCCCTTCGGCAATCAGTGCCAACACTGTTTCCATAGCGTCCATACCGGGGCGGTTGAAGTGGTGAGGGATAGTTCCTGCTTCTAGCGGACGGCCGTTGTGGTCTGTAAAATAAAGCACATCAAAAATGAATGGTATCCCGGTACTAGGCAGATATCTCCTAATGCGCTCTCCGCCGAAATAGCCGGCCGTAACATCTCCAACGAGAGTGGCAAGTCCCGACTCCTTGAATAGCCATGTCGCTACCTGCGCAGCAGAGCCTGTAAAGTCGCTCGTGAGTAGCCATATTTTTCCATTGTAGTCGCTACGTCTTGTCTGACTTGGAGATATTTCAGCATGTGCACGAAAGCCGTAGCTCAACCGTGTCGCATCTATTTGGAACTGCAAAACTGGAAACCGACAGATAGGCAATTCTGCCATTCTCTATGATTTCTGTACTTACGTTTTCACGCGACTCAATTTTAGACAGTACAATGTCATTGAGTCTCACTATCTCACTAGCATCATTATCCTGCAGTGCTTCTATGAATGATTCCGCCAATTCTTGCCCGACAAGATAGCTTAAGTGCTGCCTTACAGCATTTGGGTCAACCATGTAATACTCAGTCATCATAGCGGCAAACTGCGGGATATCACCGTAGTTTGTTTCATAAAATCTACGGCTAATGCTAAAATGAGCAATGCCATGGAGCGGTCTGAAAGATTCAATCAGAAGATTATTAAACTCAACCTCTGTCATATCATCAGATGCACGTATAGTAGCCCGTATATCCCTAAAAATTTCTTCGATGTCAACATCTCTTTCCCGATACGCCACACCCCAAAACGGGAAGTTATCTTCAAGAACATACATCATATAATCGAGGTCGTAAAGGAAGAGGCAGTCCTCATCTTCAGCTTCGAGTAACACATTATCGCAAGCTACCGAAAACAGTAGTATCATTAACAGTATGGCTACTAGTATTGTCTTAAATAGCATAATAGTCCTCAATCACGAAATGGTATCTAATCTGTCTCATATAATACCACGATTTTTCACTAATGGCTATAGATAGAACTGTTTTACAGCACCTTTTTTTCTTGCCAAAAAAAGCGGAGTGTTTCTGCGGGGTGTGGGGTTTAGACAACAAAAAATCTCCACCCTTGACAAAAACTCGGAATGGGTTGTTTGTGGAGTCTTTTTTGCAGTACAGAGCAATTATACCAAATCCCGCACCTCTGTCATGTTCTCCCAGTAACGCTTAGGCATATGAGACATTCGGCAACGTGGGTTTTCCCTTGATTCGATTGAAACAGTGTCATAAAAGCGTTTCCACATTGCCTGATATCTTGCCTCGCCCTCGCTGATTGACGGAAATTCAATACTATCTATTGAAATAATCTCTTTGCGGCGGTTTTGGTACACCAGTGCCGCCTTATGTGTTTTATCGAAAATCATAAAATCCTCATTTACATACCGCTCTGTAAAATGACCCGCGATAAACGGCAAAACAAAATTTTTCGGCGTAATTGTCGCCGCAAGCGCACCGTCATAATCAGCAAAACGCACAAAGCCTCTAAGCAGATGCGCCTCACCGAACAAGTGCTTCTGTGCCTTTAAAAGTGGTGAAACATCGGGGTCGCCAAGGCGTTTGACTAAACCTGAGCCCTCACGATAACCACGGAGCAAAAATTTCAGCATCAATAGTTCCTTTTGCTTTAGCGCTGAGAGAAACACCGTCTCTATGAGGCGCAGTGCCTCTTTTGAAATCTTTTTGGGGACCGAGGAGAGTACACGCCTTGCCTTGTTTTCATCTGTTTGTATGATGTTGACCGCATAAAATGTTATTGGCTCTTCTTCGATGGATACAATGTCAATTGGTGTCACTCCGCTGTAGACACTTTCAAAAACACAGCATAAAAATCCACTAAATGAGCCATCATATGCATAAATAACGTTATCCGCTTTAGCTAAAGAGTTGATTTCAGACATAACACAGCCTCCTCAACAGCGTCGTTTATTAAATTTGATCCTCGCCCTGTCATATATGGTAGTGCCGCATTTGGCTTAGTGTCGTCGAAAAATGAAAGTTGTTCCGCACCAAACGCATAGATTTTGGGGTCGATAAGCGAGCGTAGCGTCAAATCTTTGTCAAGTCGTAGTCCTGTGGTGTTGTCCTTTGTGAGTATAAAGTATTTTGCCCTCTTCAGCACAATGCCAATGCGCTTTAGTTCATCAAGTCCTAATCGACCTTCCCTTCTCGCAACGACTATACGCTTCGCCCCTGTCGGACCTATGCCCGGCACACGCAGAAGGTCACGCTTGGAAGCTTTGTTAACGTCCACGGGAAAAAAGTGCATATTATTGATTGCCCAATTGCATTTTGGGTCAAGATATGGATTAAAGTTTGGCGTTTCTTCGCTGAGTATTTCATCAGAACTAAACTCATATTGCCTCATTAAGAAGTCGGCTTGATAGAGCCTATGCTCTCGGAGCAGTGGCGGCGGAGATGCAACGGCGGGTAGCAGGCTGTTTTCCATCACGGGAATATATGCAGAATAAAATACACGTTTTAGGCTATATTTTTCATACAGTGCCGAGGCGAGGGTTATTATTTTATAATCTGTCTCTTCTGTAGCTCCTATTATCATCTGTGTGGCTTGTCCTGCGGGTGCAAATGCAGGTGCATTTTTGTAGAGCGCAAGTGCCTCAGTATTCTCTGTCAGCTCGTTCCTTATTTGGCGCATAGGGGCTAAAATGGCTTCCTTTGTTTTGTTTGGCGCAAGCAGTGCAAGACTCTTTTCGCTGGGCATTTCAATATTCACACTGAGCCTGTCAACAAGCAATCCCAACCGATAGACCAACTCAGGTGCCGCACCCGGTATTGCCTTCGCGTGGATATATCCCCAAAAGTTACTCGTGTGACGCAAGGTATAGATGGAGTTTATCATAAGCTCCATGGTGTAGTCAGGGCTGATAACTACGCCACTGGACAAAAACAGCCCTTCAATATAGTTGCGCCGATAAAACTGCACCGTTAGCTCCGCAAGCTCATCAGGCGTAAAAGTTGCCCGTTGCACATCACTGCTTGCGCTGTTTACGCAATATTTGCAGTCATAAACGCAATCATTCGACATCAGGACTTTCAAAAGCGATATACAGCGCCCGTCAGCCGTAAAGCTGTGGCATATCCCCGCAGGTACGGTATGCCCCGGCCTGTCGGAGCCTGATGACGTACAAGCCGCATCATACTTTGCGCTGTTCGATAAAATAGTGAGCTTATCAATCAATTCCATATCGTCTGCTACTCCAATTAGTACGATTTTGCTTCAGCAAAACCATCTGCTATTGATTATAGCTCTAATTATCGTAGAAGTCAATAAGTATTTTCTATGATTTTGAGATTAACAAAAAATATGTAACTATTCACCGGGCTAGCAGATGATGGGCAGTTTACCCTGGTTTTTCGGGAGAACAGCGGTGTAGATCCCGATGGCTCCCGAAAAATCAGGGTAAACTGCCCATCATCTGCGGGGTTTACAGAAATTTATCACTACGGTCAACGCCTACCCCCTCCGAAGTTGTATATTCTACCCGGTGTGGGAGTAACTCCGGAGTGGTAAAACAGCTCGGAAACAGTCACGAGTTGGAATCCTTGCTCTATAAGCGCAGGAATTAGTCTCATAGCGGCCTCTGCAGTCGGCTCGCGAATATCATGCATGATGATAATATCCCTATCCTGCACATTATCCATAACAGCATCAAAAATCATATCTGCATCTCTCGTATACCAATCTCGTGTATCGAGCGACCAAAGAACCAGCGGCAAGTTAAGATTTTCGGCAACACGCATAACAGCTTCGTTATGTGCACCATATGTTGGTCTCAAACTTGCCGGAGCAAAACCGGTAATTTCAGCAATAGCAACACTTGCATTATAGATTTCAAAGTGCATATCACTCTCCGAAAGGTCGGTAAGCCTTTGGTGTGACCATGTGTGATTTGCAATTTCGTTGCCCTGCATGTGGATTCGCTGCGCGATATCCCTATGGCTCTCAAGGAGGGTTCCCAAGACAAAAAATGTAGCCAGACCCCCGTGAAATTCAAGCGCATCAAGAATCGGTATAGTGTGAATGCTCGGCCCGTCGTCAAATGTCAGGGCTATCATGGGTCTGTAAGGGTCAATACCGCTTCTCACCGTTTGCCACATGGGATAATTAATTTCCGGGAGAGGTAGAGCTTCGCTTTCATCAGGTAGAAGCTCCTCGCTATCATCATCGTTGTCATCATTTTCCGTTTCTAAAACATCACTCTCAGCGTACTCATTTGGAATTTCGTCCGAAGCGTCATCAATTTCGATAATCGGCTCTTCGGGAGGATTTTTTTCGGCAGGTGGTTCCGGTTCAAGCTCAACAATCACGTCAATCTCAGGTTGCGGTGTCTCCACCGCTGTTAGGTTTTCAAGTATGTCACCATTACCAAAAGCCACAAACGCCGCTACAGCAATGAGTGGTATTAATATTAACGCTGTTATAAATTTCCTTTTCATTATCTACTCCTACCCCTCTTTTTGGGCTTGATTTTAACTCATCAGATTTATAACAAGCATAAACCATACAGTGGGGTAAGGTCAATAGGAAGTTTATTGATCAAGTCTGGTTCGTTTGTTTCTCTACTGTATTGGTGTGATAATATACTTACCCTTAACCGCGTGATAACTCATCACTGGGAATTATTTGCTTGATATTACTTAAAATATTCTCGTTTACTTTGCCACCATGACCATGCTATAATCATCATCAAGTCGGCACGTACCGATATCAGTTTAGAACGATTGGAGAAGCAAGAATTTGAGAAATAACGAACCATGGCGAGTTAAAACATATCCTCTTGGCGAACTGAAAAAATATCGCTTTACTGTGATATTTGCGCGTTATGGTAACAGCGATTGCCGTTGGCTGTATGCCCGCCACAGGGAGCGTGATACATGGGAAACTGCGGGCGGCCATATTGAGGAAGGCGAAACTCCATTTGACTGTGCCAAACGTGAACTAGTTGAAGAAACAGGGGCAGAAAAATTTAGTATTAAGCCTGTGTTTGATTACGCAGTTCACAGACCAAACGAATTTTCTTATGGTCAAGTATTTTTAGCCGATATAGAAACACTCGGCAATTTTCCGCAGGGATCTGAAATGCGTGAGGTTAAGGGGTTTAAAACCATACCCGACGAAATGACATATCCACAGATATTACCAATATTATTTGAAGAGGTACAGAAATATGTGTAAAAACAAAAACTGCACGTGCCCTAATACAACTTGCAAGCGTCACAGTGATTGCACTGCCTGCCTCGCGTACCATAAGGGCGCAGGTTATTGCAAGCGTGTGAAATGGCAACAAAAGTTGATTAGTTTCTTTATTCGACCTAAAAAATGAGATATGAGCTCAAAAACTATGGAAATCTACAAAAATCCAAATTGCATTAAAGTCAGAGGTAGCCACGTCCTCTCTGTGAGTTGTGCCTATTGCAAGTGCTTTATCGCACATTATCAAAAAGTCGGCGAGAGCAACTTTGTTAAGATGTATAACGACAGGATAATAGACGGTTCAATCGACTTTTCAGATTATCACGGCGCCATATTCTGCCCTAAGTGCGGTGAGCGAATCGCAACGAGATATATGACAAAGGTGGACAAAAAAGAAGCATACAGGCTTGTGCCGTCTGCGTTTAATAAACGGAAGGTGAAGTGAATAATAACACTCAAATTATAACAAGCATTGAAAAATCACGGCACTCTTGTTATACTTATCCACATGAACAAACAAAATGTGATAATACATGGTGATATATGCTATAGCAAAACGCAAAAAGAACTTGCGGTGCTTGAAAATGGATACCTTATCTGTGAAAACGGTAAGGTCGCTCAGGCTTGCCCGCAAATCCCTGAGCTGTATAAATCATTTCCTATAGAGGACTATACCGGAAAACTCATCATACCGGGGCTTATTGACCTGCATACACACGCGCCGCAGTACGCATTTCGTGGTCTTGGCATGGACATGCAACTGCTTGACTGGCTAAACTCATATACATTCCCTGAAGAGAGCGAGTATATAAACCTCGATTACGCCGATAAAGCATACAGCCTGTTTGTTGATGCATTAAAGCAAAGCGCGACAACCAGAGCCTTGATTTTTGCCACGCTCCATACACCGGCAACTCTTCGTCTCATGGAAAAACTTGAAAGTTCCGGCTTGGTCACTATGGTTGGCAAGGTGAGTATGGACCGAAACTGCCCGGATAATCTCAGGCAAGAGAGCGCAGATGCGGCATATAAAGCAACTAAATCATGGATAGAGACATCGCTTAAAAGCTTCAAAAATACAAAGCCAATAATCACTCCCCGCTTTATCCCAACCTGCTCAGATGAATTGATGCAAAAACTAAAGCTACTTCAGGAAAGCTACTCCCTAGCTGTCCAGTCGCACCTTTCGGAAAATCACGGTGAAATAGCATGGGTAAAAGAACTTTGCCCGAATGTCAGCACTTACGCACACGCCTATGAGCAGTTCGGACTGTTTGGAACCGATAACGTTCCGACAGTCATGGCACATTGTGTGTGGAGTGAGGGCGAAGAAGAACAGTTAATCTTGGATAATAAAGTCTATGTCGCCCATTGCCCCGGCTCGAATACGCATCTATCATCAGGGATTGCACCAATCAGAAGATTTTTAGACCGAGGAATCAAAGTAGGATTGGGCAGTGACATAGCCGGTGGCTCTCACTTGTCTATCTTCAAGGCAATAAGCGATTCCGTCGAAGTGTCTAAGATGTATTGGCGTTTGGTCGCTCAGAACTCTCCCCCGCTATCTCTAAACGAAGCATTTTATTTGGCAACAGTCGGAGGTGGCAGTTTCTTTGGAAAAGTCGGAAAGTTTGAACCGGGGTATGAGTTTGATGCAGTCATAATAGACGATAGTAAAATCCCCACCACAAACCCACTCACAATCGAAGAGAGGCTTGCGAGAACCATATATTATTCAGATGATAGCTTGATAATTCAAAAATATGTCAACGGTAAAGAAATTATTAGTGGGAAAACATTAGAGAGGAGTATGAGCTCATGTTAAATAGTATCAGCGTTTCCATTCCAAAAATAGATCACTTAGAAAAAGCAAACGGCACTGCCCTCTATGTCTGTGATTATGATGCGAGCGGCATGTTGCATGGCCGCATTTTGCGCTCATCAACAGCAAAAGGAATCGTAAGGAATGTAAGGATTCCCGAACTGCCTAATGGCTATTATTATGTGGACAGCACTGATATTCCGGGGAAAAACCAAGTTCACATGATTCAGGACGACACCCCTGTTTTCACAAATAATGTTCAGTACATCGGTGAGCCCATTGGTATGTTGGTAGGCCCCGATTTAAGAAAAGTAAGCGCACTCTTAAGAGAGGTTGAAGTCGAGTATGAAGTCCTTACTCCCGTATTTGACGCACAAAAATCTGAAGATATCTTTTTTAACTTCAATATAGATAAAGGTGATATCGACTCTGCTTTTAGTCAGGCAGACAAGATAATTGAAGGCAATTTTGAAACCGGCTTGCAAGAGCATATTTATCTTGAAACCAATGGTATGATTGGAAAGTTTAAAGATGGAAAACTGCTGATACACGGCTCTCTTCAATGCCCTTATTATGTCCACGGAGCGTTAGTTGATGCCACAGCCTTAGCTCCTGAAGATGTAATTGTAAAACAAGATGTCACAGGCGGTGGCTTCGGAGGAAAAGAGGACTTCCCTTCTGCACTTGCATGTCAGGTGGCAATTGCTGCACTGAAAGCAGGTGGCAAAAGTGTTCGCGTGGTCTTTGAGCGTGAAGAGGATATAATTGCAACAAGCAAGCGTCACCCCTCTTTTTGCAACTATAAAATAGCTGTAAAAGATGAAAAAGTCACCGGAATGATTGCGGATATTCTAGTTGATGGGGGCGCATATACAACAATGAGTATGGTTGTCCTGCAACGCGCCACAATCGGTGCTTCAGGAGTTTATAATATTGAAAATATAAAAGTTCGAGGCTATGCAAAAAAGACAAACACCGTACCAAACGGTGCATTTCGTGGTTTCGGCGGTCCACAAGTTTTCTTTGCAATAGAAATGATGATGACCCATGTGGCAAAGGAACTGGAACTGGATATTGATTCTGCTGAGTTTAAGCTAAATCACATAGTCAAGCAAGGGGATCTCACCTCTACAAGCGGAAAGTACCACTTCCCTGTCCCTATAAAACAAATGGCAGACAAGGTTCTACAAGAGAGTGATTATTTTAATAAAAAAAAGCAGTATCAAAACCAAATAGGCAGATTCAGAAAAGGCATAGGGTTTTCACTCGTATTTCACGGAGCAGGATTTACAGGCAATGGCGAACGAGATATAATTAAAGCAGTCGCAAGGCTCAAAAAGACCGCAGATGATAAGGTTGAAATATTGACCGCAAACACCGATATGGGGCAAGGCCTTGCTACAACCTTCACAAAAATCGTAGCAAAGGCAATGGATTTACCGCTTGATAAAGTAATTATAGCTCTCCCGGACACATCAAAAGTTCCAAACTCAGGACCAACGGTTGCCTCACGCTCAATAATGGTCGTCGGAGAGCTACTGCGAAGAGCTGCTATGAGACTAAAAGAAGAGTGGATCAAAGGTAAGGAATTCATTGTCGAAGAACATTACAAGCATCCGAGCTTCATGATTCCTTTTGATCTCGAAAACTTCAAAGGTGATGCCTACCCCACATATTCATGGCAAGCAACAGTTGCAGAAACAAATATAGACACCTTGACAGGAAACATAGAAATTACAGATGTTTGGGGCTCATTTGACGTTGGCACCCCTATTGATGAAAATATTGTAATAGGCCAGATGGAAGGAGGTATCATACAGAGCCTCGGTTATGCCATAATGGAAAAATGCACCATATATAATGGTGCGATTGGAAATAAAAAACTATGCGACTACATAATCCCAACCGCGCTAGACTTTCCAAGCATGAATGTATTTTTACATGTTGATGAATACCCTGAAGGGCCTTTTGGAGCAAAAGGCGCAGGAGAGATGTCGCATGTCGGTGGCGCGCCCGCAGTTCTCGATGCCATTCAAAATGCCCTGGAAGCAAATCTAAATAAAATTCCATTCATGCCGGAAGATGTTCTCGAAACTCTACGTAAGGAGAAAACACTATGAGCAATTCAATAATATTCACACTAAATGATGAAGAGATATCATATTCAGGTGACCCATCCGAAAGGTTGCTCGACCACCTGCGCGACCAATTAAAGATGACCGGAACTAAATGTGGATGCAGAGAAGGCGAATGTGGGGCATGCTGCGTCATAATTGATGGTAAACTTATCAATTCATGCCTTGTGGCAATGGGCAGTATTCATGGCGCAAATATTCAAACAATAGAGGGATACAGCAAGACGAAAAAATTTGAAATTCTCAGTAACTCTTTCGAATCAGTCTCGGCAATCCAGTGTGGATTCTGTATGCCCGGTATGTTATTAGCATCAGAATGTATATTAAACGATAACCCTCGCCCGACTGAAACAACTGTGAGAGAAGGACTTTCAGGCAATCTTTGCAGATGCACAGGTTATAACTCCATCGTCAAAGCAGTTCTTATAGCTTCAGAGAAAGGTGGCGATTTGTGGTGAAAAATTATACTCCAACGTCATTAAAAGATGCGCTGACCATGTATTCAGAGACACCTGAACTCGTAATATATTCAGGCGGCACCGACATAATGGTCTCTTCATCTAAAAAAGACAAAGACTTCATGTTCATAAACCACATCCCTGAGTTAAAGACGATTTACTCAGACAATGAGTTCATTCGACTGGGAAGTGCGTGTACATTCCGTGAAGTAATCGACAATGAGCTAACACCTACCATCTTAAAAGATGCATGCAGACAAGTTGCCGCCCCCGCAATAAGAAATGTTGGAACAATTGGTGGGAATATAGCCAATGGATCCGCTAAAGCTGATTCCGCCCTAATATTTATGGTGATGAATTCCTTACTTGTGTTAAAGACACAGAACCAAGAACGAATTATTCCTCTAACTGAGTTTTATCTGGGCGGCGGCAAAACAGCTCTTTTAGAGAGTGAGCTAATAGTAGAAATACTAATACCAAAACAAAACTTAGATAACTATTACTACGAAAAGGTCGGAGCAAGAAAAGCTCTGTCAATTTCAAGAGTCTCCTTCGCAGGGATTATAGAAGTAAAAAATGGCAAAATCACTAACATCGCAACAGCATTCGGCGCAGTCAGCGATGTAATAATACGCCCAAGCGAAATCGATGAAATGCTTATAGGTAAGTCCATAAAAGAGGCAAAGGAGATAAAAGAAAACTATATCTCCTCCCTAGATAAAGTTATTATCCCCAGAAAAGGGCGCGTAAGCACAGAGTTCCGTAAAGATGTATGCATGAACCTGGTACGAGATTTTCTAAGCTTAAATGGAGTATAATAATCTGTAGTAATTCTTACCTTCCAACACCTCAATCAAAGCACAAATATCGTAAGGAACATCGCAATCGTCTAAACACTCATGAACAAAACCATCGATTCGAACCATACGTTTTCCGCTTTCAAAAAACACCACACCATTATTCTCGCTATTATCAAAGTCCTCAATGCTTGCAAATACAGAAAATTTGTCGAGGTAAGGCGCCCCGGAATACGGGCAGAACACCTCGCAATTTCCGCATTCATTACACATGGAGTCAACATGCACAACTTGACGACGATCATTAAGAGCAACAGAAATGTTTGCCCTATTTGGACAAACCTGAACACATAGTTCACAAATGGTAGAACATTCCAGACATCGCGTAAACTCTGAAACATCTGAATTGATGTGGTAATGAATTCCTTGCTTGCTTTTCACAAGATTTATTTTTTTGCTAATGTTTAAATCAGCATACTTCTCGAAATCAATATTTGCGATAGCTGATGCACATTTTGCGGCATCGGCTATCGCCTCAGCAACAGTCGACGGACCTAGATTGGCATCACCAATCACATATACATTATCCAAACTGGTTTCCAAAGTTTCAGTGTTAACCACTACCCCACCATTATCCGAAATCGCAATTCCAAGTTTTTCAAAGAAGCTGCGCTCAATTTTATTTCCTATAGCAGAGACAACGGTATCAGCTCTGATTGTGGTCATCTGACCTGTTGGAGCTGATTTTCGCCTTCCGGAAGAATCGTATTCGCCAAGCTCCATAACTTCACAAATGAGTTGACCATCTTCATGGCTTATTGGTGAAAGTAGTTCGCGTATTATTACACCCTCTTCTAAAGCGATTTCAAGCTCTTCGAAATCGGCAGGCATATATCTTTTCGAGCGTCTGTAAACAATAGAGACAGTCTTGACACCTTTAACCCTTAGAGCCGCACGGGCCGCGTCTATTGCAGTGTTCCCACCTCCCACGACCGCCACGTGCTCTCTAAAATTCATATTTGGTGTTCGTTTGAACTTTTTCAGCAACTCAATAGCCTCTACTTCTTCGCCAACTTTGAGCTTCAGTTTAAGTGGAGACGAAGCGCCAACAGCAATAACAATATGTTTAAACCCTTGCAATTTCAGGGTTTCAAGGTCGTTAATTTCAGTGTTTAATCTAAATTCAACATCATATTTCCTTAAAAGCTCCAAATCAGTATCAATAATGTCTTTTGCTATTCTAAAATCAGGAATAACATGGCTAACAAGACCACCAAGGGAACTCTCACGCTCAAAAATGGTTACCTTATAGCCGGAGCGAGCCAAAAAGTAGGCTGAACTCAGCCCGGCAGGCCCTCCACCAACGACAGCAACACGCTCTACACGTTCTCCTGAACCCTCAACTTCGTCACATAGCTTATCAAAAACGTTCTGCGTCACCTCTAATTTTGCACCTCGAACATCTACACACCCTTCATAAAAGTTGCGAGTACACTTACTCATACAGTTATGAGAGCAGATAGTGCCTGTTATATTTGGCAGAGGATTTTTCTCAAAAATTACCCTCAAAGCCTCTAAATCTTTACCCTCATCCATAAGCCGCAAGTATGCCGGCACATCTTGCCCAAATGGACACCCACTTTGACACGATGCAATAAAGCAATCCAGAATAGGTGCCTTGTCTTTTAGCTTTCGGTTTTGCGTAATGTGAGACTTAAAATATAACGATTCCTTATTTTCCTTACATGCCTTACTTGCTAAAATTTTTAATTTTTCTAACTCAATACGCTCAAACATTTTTATTTTTTGTGTATTGAAGCCTCTATTATGCTCTAAAGAGAGTTCGCAGGCAATCTGATGTAACCGTTCATACCCACCCGGCTTTAACAAAGTAGTAGCGAGTGTAATCGGCCAAATGCCCGTATCAAGCACATCTATAATATTCCTAACATCTACCCCACCTGAAAAGCTTATATGAAGCTTTCCATCAAAAGCCTTCGACAACCTATTCGCCACTTCAATAGAAAGCGGAAATAGTGACCGCCCCGACATATACATCTCTTCGCCCGGCAGTTCATTTTCTGTTATCTTCACAGGGAACGTATTTGTCAGCTTAACGCCAAACTCCAACCCCTGACCTCGCGCCAAAACCTGTAAGCGAGAAATCATAGGCACAGCATCTTCAAATTGTAAATCGGCCTTAAAGTGATGATCACCAAACGAAACATAGTCAAAACCGAGATTATCTAGTGTACTCCGAGCAAACTCATACCCCAGCAATGTCGGATTGCACTTAATGAAAGTATGCAACCCCTTTTCGCTCATAAGATATGTCGCAATACGCTCAATCTCATCAGGCGGACAACCATGCAAAGTAGAAAGCGTAATAGAGTTGCTGACCCGTGGACTTATACTTTCGATAAATTCCGTGTCAACACGCTTAAACCTGGAAACGTTCCGAGTCGCCCAAGCCTTACAGCTCTTCCAAGAATCAGTATTCTCAGCGTTTTTCAGACCTTCAATAAAATAATCAATTTTATCAGACATTATGCCCTCAAGGTCATAACCCACACTCATATTAAAAATAAAACCATCGTCTCTGCCCAGACCAAGCTCACGGCAGAGCAGTTTTACTGCAAACCAACCCTTAATATACTCATCCATAGCCTGCGGGACATAAAGCTCCGTAGACCACTCCACATTGTAACCCTCATCACCCGCAAGAATGCAGGGCTTGGAAACAGGCAAATCCTCACCATCAAGTTTTTGCACGGTCTTTAACTCAAAAAAACGAGCCCCTGCAACATATCCCGCAATCAAATTCTGAGCAAGTTGCGTATGAGGCCCCGCCGCAGGCCCAAAAGGTAAAGTTACCCGACTACCAAAAATTTCATAAAAAGAATCAGCATTCTCAGGCTCAATAAAATGCTTAGAAACCCCGAAAACAGACCCTTCTTCCCCATACTCACTAAGAGCCCAATCCATCAAAGCCCCAAAAGGAATCTGCCTCACAACATCACTCATGCGTTTATCCTCCCCCAAAGCCGTGCTGAAACCTCACGGCACTTGGCCAAAACAGCATCAGCATCAACACCCACAAACTCACGATTAAGCATCCGCACAACACCATTGATAACAGTTGTCACAACACTGCGCCCACTCATACCAAAAAGCACATGCCCATCAATATTACTTAAGGACATAGGAGTCAGGGGAACATAGTCGCAGACAATGACATCCGCCACCGCACCCGGTTCAAGCACCCCAATTTTCGCCCCAAAAGCACGCTCACACATATCCGCATTATTAGAAAACAACATCCGAGGAACCTCACTCCAAGCAACTCGAGGGTCACGTAATTCATGCTTATGAATAACATTGGCTACTTTTTCAGACTCAAACATATCATTAGTATACCCATCAGTACCGAGCCCAAGCAAAATACCGCGCCGAACCATCTCCATACAAGGTGGTATACCCAAAGCATTACCCATATTTGACTCAGGATTATGCACAACCATTGTCTCCGTATCTTTAATAATATCAAGCTCATTGCCGGACACATGAATACAATGCCCCGCTATAGTATTTCGCCCTAAAACACCAAGGTCATTTAGTCTCTTAACAACATGCTTACCATATTTACTTAAACTATCATCAACATCTTCGATCCCCTCAGCAACATGAATGTGAAAACCAATACCATCAGGAGTATTTTTCCGACAGAGCGCAATAGAATCATCCGACAAAGTAAACGAAGCATGCATTCCCATCATACCCCGTATCATGCCGGTTTTGTCGGACAATGCATGGCGGATAAAATCAGCATTTTCAGTAACAGCCTCACGCATCTTGCTCTCCCCATCTCTATCAGAAACCTCATAGCATAGAGAAGCTCTGACACCAAGCTCTTTAGCCGCATCAGAAATCCTAAACAAACTACCCCTAACTTCGCCATAACTGGCATGATGGTCAAAGACAGTGGTACAGCCGTTTCTTATGCAATCTAAAAACGTTGCCATAGCACTATAATAAGTATCTTCGAGCAACAAATTTCGGTCAATAGTCCACCAAAGTCCATCCAAGATTTCAGGAAAAGCCTTTGCCGAATAACCATTTATAGAAAGCCCACGCGCAAAAGCACTATAGATATGATTATGCGCATTGATAAGCCCCGGCATAATCATACCACCGCAGGCATCTATAAAATCAGCATCCGCATACTCTTTACGAAGCCTATCAAACTCACCAACAGCTACAATAAAAGCCCCATCAGTGACAACCGCACCATTTTCAAAAAACTGATTGGGCGTACCCCGAGTAACGAGCCGCCCATTTCCTATTATAAGCATAATAATGTGTCCTTTCTGCGATACTTCCTTAAACGCTCCGCCATGCAATGCTTTCTAACCCGCCCGCCGATAATGGGCAATTTGCTAGATTTATACCTATCACGGGCGATTAATAATCGCCCCTACACACCTTTGATAAGCAATCGAATCGCCTCAACAGCAGTCCGAATGGCTTGCTCTGTATCGTGACTTTTGGGATTGCTGAGTCCCTTTTTCTCGCGCTCCTGATTCCAGACCGTGTTCAGCACACAACCCGCCTTTACACCCAAAATCTGAGCAACGATGTACAGCGTGGCACTCTCCATTTCAGAAGCGAGACAACCTGCTTTTATCCATGCCTGCCATTTATCATTTAGTTCATAGCTAATGGGCATTCTGTCAGGTGAGTGTTGCCCATAAAAAGAATCCTTACACTGCACCACACCCGCATGCCAAGTGGCACCGATATCCTTAGCTCCCTGCACCAGAGCATTGGTAACATCCAAATCAGCAACAGCAGGAAACTCAATAGGAACATATTCCTTGCTGGTGCCATCTTGACGAATGGTACTGGTTGCAATTACAATATCTCCGCCCATAACTTTTTCAGCCATACCACCACAAGTACCAACACGTATAAAAGTTTCAACACCTGTGATAACAAGCTCTTCAACACAAATAGCAGTAGACGGACCACCCATACCGGTAGATATAACCATTACAGTCTCACCCTCAAGCTCACCGAGCCAAGTGGTATATTCCCGATTTTGACAATAAAAACGAGGATTATCTAAAAACTGAGCAATCTTCTCAACCCGCCCCGGGTCACCCGGCAAAATAGCAAACTTTGCACCATGGTCATCACCAAAACCAATATGATATTGTTTATCCATAATTAAACTCCTGTCTATCTTCACTGTACACACCTATATCGTCATTGCGGCCTCCGAGCCGCAATCCCATGAATAATGAACATATCCGTGGGGGATTGCGAGTCAAGCCCGCAATGACAAGCTTTTGAGCGCTAAATTTCGGGCGGGGTCAGCACTACAGATATTTATCTTCTACTAATTTGCAATAGAGTGCATAGCTCTATCGCAAATTAGCGACTACCCTTGTCGTATGGCTGCCCCACCGCCTTAGGCGCTTGTGTATTCTTTGAAGTAAAGGCAAGCAAAACCAATGTGGCAATGTAGGGAACCATATTGTAAAACGCGGCAGGAATTCCAAGATTGAGCAGGAACGGAATCGCTGAGAAACTTTGTGCAATCGCCTGCAAAATCCCGAAGAAAAATGCAGCAAAAATAATTCTTTTAGGCTTCCAAGCACCAAAGATAAGTACAGCAAGTGCCAAGAATCCGTAACCGAGTACAGAGCCACCAAATCGAGTTGTAATAGGAATGGTCCAGATAAGCCCACCCATACCGGCAAGCGCCCCTGAAATAAGCACGCCCGCATAGCGAATTTTATAGACATTTACACCAACTGAGTCCGCCGCCTGCGGATGCTCCCCACATGCCCTGAGCCTAAGCCCAAATTTCGTCTTATAGAGCACAAAAGCCGAGATTCCAAAGATTAAAAATCCCAAATAAGTTGTGATATACGTGTTTTGGAAAAGTATGGGACCGAGGAACGGAATACTACCCAAAAGAGGCACACTGGGAATTCTAAACTGATTTAAAAACGGCACATGTTGCTCGTGCAGATGAAATGTGGCAAAATAAATCGCAAACGCCGGAGCAAACATGTTGATGGCAATACCACTTATAATCTGGCTTGCCTTGAGGTTTATCGACGCAAAAGCGTGTAAAAACGCCATAAACATACCCGTCGCCATAGCAACCAGTAGAGCTATCAGCAAAATACCATGATCCGTGACCGCAGGGTCCGGATTTTGAAAAGCATTGAGAAACATTACGCCGGCAAAAGCACCCATAACCATCTTGCCCTCAAGTGCAATGTTTACAACACCTGACCTCTCAGAAAACATACCGCCAAGTGCAACAATTAAGAGAGGAATCATAAAGAACATAGTCGATTGCATTATGAAATAAAATATATCCACTTCGCATTATTCCTTTCTTTTGAAGATTAGTTTGGCGAGATTAGACTTAACAAGAAGCACGAACGCACAGAAGTAAATTATCACGGAGATAACGATATCAACAAGCTCCAGTGAAAAACCAAACCCTTGCATTCGAGCACCACCCAAGAACAGATACGAGACAAAAATGCCTGAGAAAACAACTCCGATGGGATTAGTGAGACCCAAAAATGCTACGGCAATCCCGGTAAAGCCCTCTGCCGCAAGCGAAGGCATTGCAGTCATTGACAGTCCCGTGCCGTTCATGTAGTTTAACGCTCCGCCGACACCGGCAATTGCCCCGCAAATCATCATGGATTTAACAATATTTTTGTTTTGATTTATACCCGCATATTTTGCCGCATCCTTGTTGAAGCCACAGGCTTTAAGCTCATAACCAAACTTAGTTTTATCGAGCAGTATAAAAACAATAATTGCGATGAAAATAGCAAGCAGTATGCCGATATTTACTGACGATGACCTGTACCCTGCACCGAGTGGCTCTCTGAAAATATAGCCGAGTCCGAGAGTAGGCAGGTTTGATTCTGCGGGCATTGGTAGGGTTGTTGTCCGCCCGATATCAAAAATGGTAGTGCGTATTATGTGGCTGAGAAAGTGCATTGCAATATAGTTTGTCATGATTGAAGTTATGACTTCGTGCACATTTCGATACGCCTTTAAAACACCGGGAATTGCACCCCACACAGCACCTGCTAAAGCCGCGGCAACTATAGAGCAAATGATACGTAACCAAGGTGGCAAGAAAGAAAACTCAACTCCGATATAGATAGCCACAAAAGCGCCAAAAGCAAACTGACCCGCAGCACCGATATTAAAGAGCCCTGTCTTAAACGCAAATGTAACCGATAGACCTGTAAGAATTATGGGCGTGGCACCTAAGAGAACATCGCCTACATTTCTCATTGTGCTTGAGCCAAAACTCAGCATCTGCCAAAAAGCGGGAAAAGCTTGATCCATGTCGCTGACCATCAAAACTATCAGCCCTATAATAAGCCCGGCGACTATGACTATGATGGTAGATAAAAAGCTCAGTAAACCTTCACGTTTCACGCTGTCACCTCATCTCTCTTCGCACCGGACATGTATAAGCCCAGTTCTGCAAATGTAGTCTGTTTGGGGTCAACATCGGCGACGATTTCACCCTCATACATCACTATAATGCGGTCGCTGACATTCATGACCTCATCGAGTTCCAACGATACGAGAAGCACCCCCGCACCATCTGTCCTCGCCTTAATAATTTGACCATGAATATATTCAATTGCCCCAACATCAAGCCCTCTGGTTGGTTGCACTGCAACTAAAAGTTTGGGCTGTTTGTCAAGTTCACGGGCAATAATTGCTTTTTGTTGATTGCCGCCTGACATGCTTCGCGTGGGCGTGTGCGACCCCTCTCCGCTTCGAATATCAAACTGTTCAATTAAGCCGTCGCTGTACTTATATATCTCATTATTTCGCAAAAATCCGCCTTGTTGAAATCTGGGCGTGAAATATTTCTGTAAAATGAGATTGTATGCAAGGTTGTAGTCCAGAACAAGACCGTGGCGATGCCTATCTTCGGGAATATGCGAGATTCCTGACTCATTGCGCTTGCGAATAGGCATATTTGTGATGCTTTCCCCGTTCAACTCAATCGCTCCACTGTCTGCGGGAGCAATACCGGTGAGCGCATACACAAGTTCTGACTGTCCGTTGCCGTCTATACCCGCAACACAGACTATCTCTCCGGCTCTAACGTTAAACGAGACGTTATTCACAACGGTTTTGTGGTGAATTTTGCTCCTTACTGTCAAGTTTTTGACTTCCATAACAATTTCGCCGCTCTGGAGTTCAGGCTTTTCTACCATCGCGCTGACTTTGCGTCCCACCATCATTTCTGAAAGTACTTCAACTTCCGTGGGTGCAACATCCACAGTACCTACATATTTACCTCTTCTTAAAACAGTACAACGGTCTGCAACACGTTTTATTTCATCAAGCTTGTGAGTTATAAATAAAATTGACTTCCCCTCTGCGATGAGTCCCTTCATTATGTTCATGAGTTCATCTATTTCTTGCGGAGTCAAAACAGCAGTGGGTTCATCAAAAATCAGTATCTCATTTTCACGGTACAGCATTTTAAGTATCTCAACACGTTGTTGCATACCAACAGTTATATCAGTAATATAAGCATCAGGGTCAACTGCAAGTCCGTAACGCTCAGAGAGTTCTACAACACGGGCACGTGCATCATCCATGCGCAAAGTGCCATACTTTGTTGTTTCAACTCCAAGCACAATATTTTCCAGTACAGTGAAGTTGTGTACAAGCTTAAAGTGCTGATGTACCATTCCGATACCGTATTTTGTAGCATCATTTGGTCCTGTGATCTTTATCTTTTCTTCATTTTTATAGATGTCCCCGATTTCAGGGGTGTATAAACCAAAAAGAACACTCATGAGAGTGGATTTACCCGCACCATTTTCTCCCAAGAGTGCATGAATTTCCCCTTTTTTAAGTTGCAAAGTGATGTCGTCATTTGCAATTATTCCGGGGAATTCTTTAGTTATGTTTCGCATTTCAATAATATACATAGAAATGATAATTCCCTTCATTTAAAATGGTCTCAAGCCATGAAAAGAAATGGTCATTTTGCGAGGGGAGGCTATCTTATGACAGCCTCCCACAATAGAAGTTTTAACCTATAAAGCTGACAGTAATTCCGGTAATATCAAGTAAATCGTTAGGGTTGGTTGAACCACCGGGTTCAGGAAGTACTGTTGAAACTACAACAGCACCACTGGCGAGTTGTGCCAGAATTGCATCGTATTGTGCTTGTGTGAAGTTTGAGAAACGTGAGTTTTCCATTGGAAGAGCAACTCCGTCGAGTGTCGCATCAAACAGTAGGTTGTTTCCGCCACGGAAACTTTCGCCTGCAAAGTCGTTAAGCATATCAACAACTGATACAGCGAGAGCTTTCATCGCCGATGTCAAAACTACTGGTGAAGCACCTGATTGGTCAACGTCAACACCAATCATCCATGCACCTGCATCTTCTGCCGCAGAGATGACAGAGAATCCTGCACCGCCTGCCGCCGCGAAGATAACTTCAATACCTGCCGCATACCATGCGCCTGCCATTGTTGCGACTTCGGGGCTTGGGGCAAATCCACCAACATAGTGGTAGTTGATTGAAACTTCGCCTGCGCCTAAACCTAATTCTTCTGCCGCAAACTGTGCGCCTTCAACGAAACCATGACCAAAGCGAACAACAGCCGGAACAGCTATGCCGCCCATAAAGCCGAGTTGTCTGTAGCCTTCCATGACGGCCGCATAACCGGCTAGGAATCCTGATTGTTCTTCTGCGTAAAGGATAGATACTACGTTTGCAGGTTCAGGACCCGGATCGGGGCGTGTGTCAAGAACAACAAACATTGTGTCGGGGAATAGGTTTGCTGCTTCGTAGACAGATGCGGCAAAGTGGAATCCGGGGAGAATTAAGATGTCTGCACCCCAGTCAATTGCATCAATCATAACATCAACGCGAGCTTCGTCGTCAGGTGAGTGTGCTTGGAAGAAGTTTGCGTGTGTCGCCGAAGGAAGTCCGTGGCTATCAAGGAACTCAAGAATTCCGTTCCATGAGCCTTCGTTGAAAGATCCGTCAAACTGGATAGATTCCGGACCGTGTGCTACGAGTGCAATACGAATGTCAGAGAGATCCGTTCCATCTGCTACCTCCGGTGCTTCGGGCACATCTGCATCATCTGCATCGTCTGTTTCTTCAGGCTCGGGTGTTGCCTCAGGAGCAGGGGTCGCTTCAGGGGCAGGGGTCGCACCGTCTGCTGCAGGGGTTTCGTCTGTTGCACACGCGGCAACAAGTACAAAAATCATTGTACATGCGATCAGGACTGCTAGTAATTTTTTCATTTTTTCCTCCATTTTTTGTGATTTGTTATATTATCTCGCAGAATTAACACACAGTAAAATTTGTTCACCATATGTTGTGTGTAGCATAGCACATTTTTTTAATCTTGGCAACTATATGTTGTTAAAATTTTAACCAAATTATCACAAAGTTTATAAAACAATTTCTTTTCCGTCCTGTAACCCTTGACAGAAACAGACAGATGCATTACAATTTCAACAATAATATTAATGAGAGGGGTATTACAAAATGCCTGCAGGAAAGAAAAATAAAATTCTGGAATATAAAGGTCATCCTTTGAGACGCAAGGATAACCTTATATACTACGGCAAGATGTCTGACAAATATATCATAATGCTACAAATCTTAGAATCGAAATCACATGATGATTTAGAACTTGCATCAAAAGTCGCAGTTCAACTGCAATTCACCGACCCTGACTTAAAGTCACGCGACAGGGTTGTTAAAAAGAGCGAAAAAACAAGTTTTTACGAAGCAATGGACGTCGCAGCAGTCTGGCTGGAAAGAGCACTCGCAGCTGGGTAAAATCCAACCACTATCAACAACACATAAAGCTACCGCTACTCCTAATGCCCTCCACAGCCGCATGACTCACCGTGTTCGTGACCATTCGGGCTTCGGATTTCGTCCTGCCTTTGGCTGATGTAATCTGACATCATAAATCCTCTGACCTTGTCGGTCAAAAACTGCTTGAGCCACGTCTCAACACTTGGGTCACGAAGAGCATAGTCTATCACAGTTTCCAAATAGCCGGGTAAATTGCCCGTGTCATACCGTTTTGCATCAAAATCCACAGCAACCATCGAGCCATTTCTGCAAAGAGTTCCAAGCCCATCGGTGAGCTGTATCTCCCCACCGTGCCCCGGTGGGGTTTTTTCTAATATCTCAAAGATTTCAGGCATCAGCACATATCTGCCTAAAATTGCATATTGCGAAAACATTTTTTCGGGAGTTGGCTTCTCTACTACATCAGCAACCTTGAATATTTTATCTTCAAGCTCCGAATATTTTATAGAGCAGTATTTAGAAACGTCTTCCAAACTCACTTCCTTAACACCAACAGCAGAAGTCTTGTACTTAACAGCGGCATCAATAAGCTCTTTAATGACAGGTTTTCCGAGCATAATATCATCGCCCAAAAGCACAGCAAAAGGCTCATTACCAACAAAGCTCTTTGCAGACCAAACAGCATGGCCCAAGCCTTTAATTTCCTTTTGCCTTACAAAATTTATGTTAGCCATTTCCGCAGTATGGCGGATTTTACTGAGTGTTTCCGCCTTACCCGCATTTATTAAGCTCTGCTCAAGCTCCGGAGTGTAGTCAAAATAATCCTCCAACGCATGCTTACCTCTGTTTGTGATTATAAGTATATCTTCAATGCCGGAATCAATTGCCTCCTGAACAATGTAATGAATAGCGGGCTTATCAACTATAGGCAACATCTCCTTAGGCATACTTTTCGTCGCAGGGAGCATACGAGTCCCAAAACCCGCCGCAGGAATCACAGCTTTCTTTACTTTCATTTTAATGACATCTCCTTTTAAAATTAAATAGTCGATTGCTTATGCAGATTATTGCTTCCCCGATAAAACATTGGATACTATGGCACAGAAAATTTGTGTCAGGCGAGGCGAGAGGAAGGCGAATACCCTTTGGTATTTAACTGACGAACAACGAAGCATGGCGCAAATTTTCAAAGTCAGAGTGTCCGATGTTTTATTGGGGGAGCAATTTTCCCCATCAAAGCAGACAACCTGTTGTACATGCCTGATTTTGACATATAAATCATCAAAGGCATTCCCAGCAAGTACATCACGCCCATTTGCCCTAACCCAACATATGCGCTGTATGCGACAAATGTGGTTAAAAACAGACCACTTGTAAAGTCGCCCAAGATAAACCACGTTATCATTGCGCCAATCATAACAGCATTGACAATAACAGGCGGCAAACAGGCAAGTAGCTTAGAGCCCATACGCTCACGACCCAAACTCTTTCCAATCTGCATTGTGCATAATCCCGCAATCAGCGAAGCCGAAGAGCCGACAACAACATCAATCAAGCCATACGGACTGAACATATTTGCGATTATGCAACCAACAAACAACCCCGGCACAGCGATAGGAAAAAAGAATGGCAAAACTGCAAGCAATTCCGCAAATCGAAACTGCACAGGACCAAACGAAACCATCGCCCCCGCAAGCACCAATGCGATATAAAGTGCTGCGATTACACCCGCAAACGAAATTTTTCTGATATTTAAACTTTCCCTCATACCCTTTTCCTTTTTATCCGTTCCTCGCTATTTCACAGCCACAATAGTTTTGCCTACACAGACCATAAAGCTCAGATAATTCCACAGAACGCTGATACCCGCCTTGCTTTTTGAAATCTGATGAAAGGTAGGCAACTCCGATTGAGTTTGATGCCTCATCGCCTATCCGATTGATTAGCTGTGCATTTTTATGTGGACTAACAGTCAGAGTTGTGCCAAACACGTCAAAAGAGTGCGCTTTTGCGTACTTCGCAGTTTGCTCAAGCCGAAGCCTAAAGCAAATCTCACATCTCGCCCCACCTTCGGGCAATTCACGAAAATCTTCAACAGCGTCACAAAATATAGCACCATCATAATCGCAGTCGAGTAGCGAAATACTCTCTGCTAAAGGCATTTTCGATAACAGCACCTGCATCTGCTCTTTTCTCTTCACAAACTCCTCAAACGGTTCAATGTTTGGATTGTAAAAAAACAAAGTTACATCATGATCATGGACTAAAAGCTCAATCACATGACTTGCACACGGTGCGCAACAAACGTGGAGCAACAACCTTTTTCTCTCGCTCATGACACTTCAAGCTCTACTAGAAAAACTTTTTAATCCTGTCGGTAGCCAGAGAAATATCAACACTAAGAGTAAATGTGAATTTCACATGCTCCTTTTCGCTGAACTCGTCGCACCACTCAAAAAATTCCTCTGCATCTTCATCTATTTCCCTATCGACAATACGCAAAACATTGTCAATAAAAATGTGCGTTATATCATAGTTTGCCGAATGCAAGCCGCTGATAAATCCTCTTAAAAATTTGTAATCGTCAAATCCATATTGCGAAGCATCAATAAGCCTCACTTTGTGCGGAATGTCATATGTGAGTTTAGCCACTCTCTCAATGCACACGATATCCCCTCTCTCATTGTCAACAGCCTCATGAATCAGCTCAATGAGTTGTTTTGTCTTGCCGGAGCCCTTCTGCCCCATAATTAACTTAACCATGATAATCACTACCTTTCATATTTTATATTAAACTTAAATCGTATTATAACTGGTACGTATCCTAACCGGATTCTGCGACTTTGCGCAGAATGACAAAGCTGTTGTATTTCTCTTAAAGCCCAAGTATTGCAAATAAGTTCTTCTTATACGCCTCAACCCCCGGTTGACCGAAAGGGTTTACACCTGATATCAGAGCAGAAATCGCACATGAGCGCATAAAGAAATACACAAGTGCGCCAAATGATTTTGCAGATAAAACGGGCAAGCCCAGTTCCAGTACAGGCACTCCCCCGTCTATATGAGCCTTCTTGACAGCTTCGGAAGCAGACATGTTTATTTTATGCATGTCAAAACCGGCTATCGCACTGATTTTATCACTGTGAATATCTCCGCCCGGTACCTTCGGGTTTTGCCGTGGCTCATTAAAAGATACAAATGTCTCTTGGAGATTGCGCTCACCCTCTTGAATGAGCTGACCCATAGAGTGAAGGTCGGCACTATAATCGGCATAGGACGGAAAAATGCCAATCCCCTCTTTCCCTTCACTTTCACCAAAGAGCTGTTTCCACCATTCACCCATAAACCTAAAAGCAGGCTCAAATGAAGCGAGCATTTCTATGTTTTTGCCCTTTTTATAGAGAGCCTGACGAGTTTTAGCATAGAGACATGCCGCCTCCAATCCATTTTCATACTCCTCTTTTGCCCCCGCCATAATCTCGTCAATATCAATGCCGGCGACAGCGCAAGGCAAAAGCCCAACAACTGTAAGAAAACTATATCTACCACCAACCTCAGGCGGCATTTCAAGATACGAAAAGCCCGACTCCTGAGCCATCTTGATGAGCGGTGAACCAATATCGGAAGTGACATAGATCCTATCTTTTAACCCGTTTTCGCCGTAACGCTCTAAGAGATGAGCCTTAAAGAAACGAAGAGCAATAGCAGTTTCGATTGTTGAGCCCGACTTTGAAATCACATTTACCGAAAAATTCCTATCCCCGATAAGCTCAAAAATCTGCTCCAAATATTCACCCGACGCATTGTTCCCTGCAAAGTAAATATCAGGAGTATTTTTCTTTAGCATATTATAGTTCGGAGATTTAATATATTCAATGGCGGCACGCGCACCAAGGTAAGAACCACCAATGCCAAGCACAATCAAAACCTCGGATTGTTTTTTTATATTATCACTCAAACTCTTAATTTGACCCGAAAGCTCCGCGCTAAAAGTAGCAGGCAACTCCATCCAACCATTTTCATAAAGTGTCTTTAACGTTTCAAGCGGTTTCCGCGTATCTAAAGAGTTAATCTCACTTTCCGAAACAAACCCCAAAGCCCCACTAATATCAACCTTTACCATAACCTAAGCCTCCAAAAAATTAAATTACTAAGCAAAAAGCTGATTCTAATAATAACATTAAAGCAAAAGTATTTCAATCCCCCCGTGACAACCATTCTTTCAAATTCCAAAAAGCATACACAGGTAAAACATCGGGCTTGTCATATACACTTGAACTGACGACAGACTTCATAGGCTTAAACGCCACGGAATACTGCAAAAGTGACCTTGTTTTACTGACACTACCTGCTTTAGCGACAATCGGAATTACATCGTCGCCATCTTGAACTATAAACTCAACCTCCGCCTTGCCGGGATTTTCCGCAGACCAATAATAGAGCTCACCACCATAAATCCGCTTTAGCTCCGAACAGACAATATTCTCGACGAGCGCACCTTTTAGCTCCTTATAATTGCCCGACTTATCCATGATAGCAGAGGCAGGAATTCTGGCAGTGCGCCTAAGCAGTCCCACATCACACATGTATAGTTTAAAGTGGGTTTGGTTGACCTGCGCGGTTAAGGGAATAACAGGCTTTTCAACATGAGACACTTTATATGCAAGCCCTGCACGAATCAGACGATAGATAGCATCTTCTAAATCTTTGGCACGCCAACTTTTTTTGACACGGGAAAACATGAATTTACGATTTTCCTTACAGAGCTGGGCAGGAATAGCGTCCCAAACCGCACTAAGTTTCGGAAAAAGCGAAGCATTTGCAAACTTCACAAAATCATTTTCAAACCCCTTAATAATACGAGTCTGTATTTTCTCAACAGCCTCAATACTCATTGTATCAATCCAAGTTTGAACAACCTCAGGCATACCGCCGACAACTTGAAAATCCAAAAAAATAGCCTCAAGCTGAGTTTTAAAAGTAGTGAGAACATTGTCCTTAAAAGCAGACTCTTTTAAATGCTCTGCTAAGTTAGAATTCTGAGCGTGTAAAAACTCATAAAAACTCATTGGATATAATGCAAGCGTGTCAATCTTAGGCAATGTGACATCAATAAAAGAACCCGCCGCAATTATGTGGTACTCAGGAGCCATGTCGGAAAAATACGCAAGTGAATCAAGAGCCTTAGAACAAAACTGAATACCATCAAAAATAATAAGCGTAGCTTCAGGGTTAATATCCACACCCTTAAAAAGAGACATATCTTTGATAATTCTCTGAGGGTTTAAGTCCTGCTCAAAGAAGTACGCAAGCTGTCTATCCTCTTCAAAATCAAAATAAATGGCATTTTTATAAGATTTAGCACCAAACTCTTTGAGCAAAAAAGTCTTTCCGCATTGCGGAATGCCTTGCAAAAGCAGTGGTTTCTTATAGGGATTTTCTTTCCAGAGAATAAGTTCTTCCATCAAGATTCTATGCATATAAATGACCATTCCTTTTGAATTAATTAGGCACAAAACGACTATGAAAAGGAATTGTCATTTTTGTGCATCATTTTCAACGCTTTTTTATACTGATTTGTGCTGAATGATACCACATTTTAAGAAAAAAGTCAACTCATGTCTGCATTTTTATATTATATTTTTGATGAATCATACATCAATTACATAATATATTTTTGCACACCAAAAAACAAATTTAAGCAAAGAGCCACTACCTACGCCGGCTAATGGAGCTTAATTTCGTTTAAGTAACCGGCTAAAAAACGACTTTTTCAAGCAATTACTACAATTTCCGCAATATCCGCTCGCCTTCTCTCCAAAATATTTTAAAATATATGCCCTCAGGCACGAATCAACTTCACAGTACCTAATCATTTTATCGAGCCTGCGTTCATCAAGCCTATGTACCATTTTTTGTTCTCGCACAGTAAGTTCAGTGTTTTTCTGTGACCCCTTAGTCAAAAACTCAGCCGTCTTTATATCATCTTCTGAAAAAAGCAAGACACACTCGGCAGGTTCCCTGTCCCGCCCGGCACGCCCCGCTTCCTGATAGTAGTTTTCCAAATTTTTCGGCATATTATAATGAATGACATATCGCACATCAGGCTTATCAATCCCCATTCCAAAAGCATTTGTTGCGACCATTACAGAAATGTCGCCGCCGAGAAACATATCTTGGTTAATTCTCCGCTCTTCGGGCTCAAGCCCGGCATGATATCTTGACACAGAAAACCCACGCCTTTGCAGCTCACCGCAGACAGCATCAACGCCCTTGCGAGTAGAACAGTAGACAACCCCGTTTAGATTACTTCGCTCCTCTATAAGCTCGTAAAAGCGAGCTTGTTTATTTTTTGGTCTTTCGACACCAAAGTAAAGATTCGGCCTGTCAAACCCGGTCGTCAGGCTCAGCGGGTCGTGAAGCCGCAGCAGGCGAAGTATGTCCGCTTTAACATCATCTGTTGCCGTTGCCGTGAAAGCTCCTATTATTGGTCTGGCTTTGAGCCTTTCGATAAACTTTATAATCCGCAGATAACTCGGCCTAAAATCCTGACCCCACTGTGAAACACAGTGCGCCTCATCAACAGCAACGAGAGAAATATTCGCCTGCTCCGCAAAGTCTATAAAATCTCCCGATTCTAACCTTTCAGGTGCTACATAGACTATTTTATAATATCCCGAGATAACCCTTTTAAGTGCCTCATCGTACTCTTCCGCCGATAGTGAAGAGTTGATAAAAACCGCAGGAATGTTGCTCTGTCTCAGCCCTGCAACTTGATCTTTCATAAGCGATATGAGAGGTGAAATAACAATAGTCGCCCCCTGAAGCAGCAGTGCAGGAATCTGAAAACACACCGACTTACCCGCTCCCGTCGGCATAATCCCCATAACATCACGCCCCGATAAGAGCGCATCAATAACTTGCTCCTGCGCAGGACGAAACTCACTATGTCCAAAATATTTTTTTAACGCCTCATGCTTTGTCATGTTGGTACTCCGTTCCCGAACCGGTCGTGCAAAGATTATCCGCTTACATAATGATTATGTCAAACGGCAAAATTCTCTGTTTTGCACTAATAAACGTGAAAATTTTAACACTTACAAAGCGTGAAATTCAGCATTTTTAAAACTTCAATTGGCGTATTTTAACAAAATTTTTTTATAGCACACACAATGCTTTCTATTTACCTGACAAGTTCTTTATGATATACTGTTGCTCAGTTATCTTTTCCGCTGTGTAAGGCATTTGAGCCTTTCATGCATATAGATTTTCAAAGGAAAGGAATGATTTTTTAAGTGGCTGAGCATCTTCATTTCTACCCAAGTGATGAAAAAGTCCTGAGCCTTCGCCCGAGAGTTTTCTTTTCCGGGCTTATAAACTGCGACCTCACATGGTCAAGCGACATACATAGGCATAATTTTTGTGAAATCATGTATATCTCTGAGGGCGAGGGGAAAGCACATATAGAAAATGAAGCCTTTACCTTCAAAACCGGTGATGTTGTCATCTACAACACCGGAGTGCTCCACCTCGAAAAAAGCATGAGCGACCACCTCTCCATCTTATTTTTCGCTGTTGGAGATCTGCAAATACCCGGACTTCCGAACGGTTTCATTATTCCCGCCGATGCACAGCCGGTCATAGAATCCGGACGCTATGACGATGTTCTCAAATCTTTCCTCCTCAACATGGTTGACGAGCACACTAATAAAAAGACACACTATAAAGCCATATCTACACATATTGCGTCAATGATTTGCTACTATCTCCTCAGACTATACGATATAAAAGCAGAGAACCCAACACACATAAAAGTCTGTGAGCAGGCAAAAAAAATCATAAACGCAAACTATCATACAACGATTGACCTTGACACGATAGTAGACAGCATTCATTTCAGCAAACACCACTTTGTCCGTGTATTTCGAGAAACTGTTGGCATGTCCCCTATGAGGTACTTGCTCAATACGCGTCTTTCAGCTGCAAAGGACCTACTGGGCAATACCGATATGCCGATTCAGCTTATAGCAAACAATGTTGGCTATGAAAATGCTCTGACTTTCAGCCGAGTGTTTAAAAATAATGAAAACATATCACCGACCGAATACAGAAACAGCATACGGAGTTATCGCGATCATATGATATAGCAATTATAATTATTTAAGTTGAACAATTAATGCTATTCTTTTCTTGTTTGTTTTGTGGTAAGATAACAAGATGGTTAGCTTATTTGCACACTGTAACAAATATAACGGTGGTATATCATAATGGTAAATGAAGAAACACGAAGCGAATATGTCCTTGAAATGATTGGCATTGATAAGCGTTTTCAAGGAGTCCATGCATTAAAAGGTTGCAGTCTCAATTTAAAACGTGGTGAAGTCCTTGCTCTTGTAGGAGAAAACGGAGCAGGCAAATCCACCATGATGAAAATTCTCACCGGTATTCACGAATACGATGAGGGTGAAATTTTGCATTTCGGCAAAAAAATTAAGTTTAAAACCCCCAGAGCTGCACAGGATGCCGGCATCTCTATAGTTCATCAAGAGCTCAACCTAATGAATCACCTCACAGTAGCTCAAAATATCTTCATCGGCAGAGAGAGCCAAGGTTTTTTCCTTGACGATAAAGGTATAAACAAGAAATCGGCAGAACTTTTTGAAAAGCTCGGAGTTTTAATAGACCCGCAAGAAAAAGTCATGAACCTCACTGTCGGTAAACAGCAAATAGTTGAAATCGCAAGAGCCATTTCTTTTGATGCAAACATCATCATATTCGATGAACCCACCTCTACGCTCACAGACGCAGAAATTGACCTATTGTTTAACATCATAGGCGAACTAAAAGAAAAAGGCGTTGCAATGGTCTACATATCACACCGTCTTGATGAAATACAGCGCATCACCGATAGAGTAACCGTACTTCGAGACGGAGAACTTGTCGGAACAAAAGATACTTCCGACCTCACAATAGACGAAATTATCCACATGATGATAGGTAGAGTGACATTTGAAGAGCCAAAACAAAGTAGTTCTGTGCCGGATGATGCTCCTGTAGTTCTTAAAGCTGAAAATCTATGCTCAAAAGATGTGAATAACGTCTCTTTCAAGCTTCACCGTGGTGAAATTCTTGGTTTTGCAGGTCTTATGGGTGCAGGCAGAACCGAAGTTGCAAGGCTCATTTTCGGAGCTGATAAAAGATGGTCCGGCGACATTTTCATAAATGATTTCAAAGTCGATATCAGGTCCCCCAGAGATGCGGTAAAACACGGAATTGGCTATCTGTCTGAGGACAGAAAGCGATTCGGACTTGCAGTAGGAATGAAAATAAGTGACAATATGGTTCTCGCAACCTTAGACGATTACACCACATCAGGTATTGTCAATGACGCAAAAATCAAAGCAGTCGCAAATGAATACGTTGAAAAAATCGATGTCAGGACACCTTCCATCGAGCAGTTTGTAAAAAATCTCTCAGGCGGAAATCAGCAAAAAGTGGTCATCGCTAAATGGCTTATCCGCAACTGCGATATTTTGATTTTCGATGAGCCCACGAGAGGTATTGACGTCGGTGCAAAAAGTGAAATATACAAATTAATGAACTCACTTGCTGAGAGTGGCAAGTCTATCATAATGATTTCTTCGGAACTACCTGAACTTCTGCGTATGAGTGACAGAGTTTTTGTAATGTGTGAGGGCGCCCATACAGGAACTTTGTCAATTGACAAGGCAAATCAACATTCAATCATGGCTTTGGCGGCTCAGGGTTCCAGTCTCACCCGTTCGGCAACCGCAACTGCCGAGGAATAATTATCTATTTTGCGCTTAATGGGTTTATGAAAGGAATAGTCAACGATATGAACACATCAAAAAAGAAGCTTCCTCTGGAAAAGCTGTTAGCTTTTGGAGCACTCATTATATTGTGCGTGTTTTTCACTTTCACAGGTCGAGGTTTCGCATCGTGGCCTACGGTTCTAAATATCCTCGCCAGTTCCTATTTTATAGGGTTTCTCGCCATCGGTGTAACTTTTGTCATCATCACGGGCGGGATTGACCTCTCCATAGGCACAGTCATGATGTGTTCAGCAGTTATTGGCGGATTTCTCTACCAAAATGGTGCAGGTCTGCCGCTATGGCTCTGCCTGATTATCATTGTTATAATAGGTACTCTGTTCGGACTTCTAAACGGTATGATGGTCACAAAACTCGGACTCCCGCCATTTATATCTACACTGGGTATTATGATGGTTTCTGCGGGCTTAGGCTCCATCGTGACAAATGTTCAAGCTCAAAGATTTCCCAGCCCTATCGGCGGAGGTTGGTTTGGCAGCACATTCCTGCGAGTCGGCAATTTTCCCACAGGTGCCATATGGTTAGTCCTCTTCTTCATAGTAGCCATTATCGTACTCAACAAAACAAAGCTTGGTCGTTATATCTTTGCCATAGGCAGTAACGAAGAAGCTGTGCGTCTCTCCGGCGTTAACACATCTAATTGGAAATGCATAGCATATGTCATCAGTGGTCTATGTGCCGGAATCGGAGCAATATTTCATGCCGCTGCATTCACAACCATAACTCCGGGCACGGGACAGGGAGTCGAATTACAGGCTATCGCCGCAGTCGTCATTGGAGGCACATCACTCTCAGGTGGTGTCGGCTCTCTGACAGGCACGCTCATCGGGGTTTTCATCATGAGTGTTCTACGAATCGGACTCACTCAGATGGGATTACCCGCACCTATTCAAGTTTTCTTTACAGGAATTGTCGTCATAGGCGCAGTCTTGTTAGATATACAACGCACAAAACGAGCAAATCAGGTAAAGAAAAAAAGAAATGCTGCTTAATAAAGCAACACAAGAAAGGAAAATGAAAATGAAAAAATTAGCACTACTACTCGTTCTGGCGATGCTATTAGCTTTCGCCCTGGTGGCATGTGACAACGATGACGCCGCCACAACAGCAGATGGAGATGGTGAAGTTTCCTACGTAGCAGTTATCTCCAAAGGTTTCCAACATCAGTTCTGGCAAGCAGTTTATGCGGGCGCACGCGCTGCAGGTGAAGAATATGGTGTAGACGTATCTTTCGACGGTCCTCCAAGTGAAGCCGACATCGGCCCTCAACTTGAAATGCTCCGCAGTGCCCTCGCAAGAAACCCTGATGCCATCGCTTTTGCGGCACTCGACACCGAAGCTGCACTTGCAGAACTCGAAGATGCATACAACCGCGGAATTCCTATCATCGGCTTTGACTCCGGAATTCCTGATGCACCTGCCGGTCAAGTTCTTGCCACAGCCGCCACAGACAACATTGCTGCGGGCGCAGTGGGTGCAGACAACATGTTCCCCGAAATTCAAGCTGCAGTAGCATCTGCAACACAAGCAGATCCCGTTGTAATTGCAGTTCTCTCACAAGATGCAACATCTGAATCCGTCACCGGCCGTACACAAGGTTTCGCTGAAGCAATGTACAGATTAGCAGGCGGCGTTAACGACAGCGTTTCTATAAGCGGCGGTCTCGCAAGAATCAACACAGGTGATGCAAACTCAGCGGTACAAATTCAAGTAGTAGTAGGCGCAACACCTGACATCGTAGACATGACAAGCGCCGCTCTCGGCATACTCGGCACACCTAATCTCGTTGGCGTATTTTGCTCAAACGAAGGTGCTGTTATGGGTCTGCTTGCAACAATCGGCGCAGGTACAGTTGTTCCTGACGGTGTTATCCTTGTTGGTTTTGATGCCGGTTCTGCACAAAAAGAAGCTGTTGAGCAAGGCATTATGTTCGGCTCTGTAACTCAAGATCCTTTCCAAATCGGCTTCCAATCTGTTTCTCTTGCTGTTCGCGCTGCACGCGGTCAATCTGTTTCCGATGTAGACACAGGCGCACAGTGGTGGAACTCAGAAAACATGCACAACCCTGACATTGCAATTTTGCTCTACGACTAATCATTTCGTAACTAATAGCCGGTAAATAATGAAAATCCGGTGTGGGGGTGACCGGGGACGGCCGCCCGGAGGATAAGTAGAAATCCGAACAGCGGGCGACCGGGGACGGTCGCCCCTACAATTATCATAACAAATGTATATTTCAAAAGGAGGACATTACATGGCAAACCCCAAAATCGGAATTCGCCCTACAATTGACGGTCGCTGGGGCGGAGTGCGTGAGTCACTTGAAGACCAAACAATGGCAATGGCAAAATCAGCCGCAAAACTAATCAGCGACAACCTTCGCTATGCTGACGGAACACCCGTTGAGTGTGTTATCGCAGATGGCACAATAGGCGGTGGAGCAGAGGCGGCACTCTGTGCAGAGAAATTCTCAAAAGAAAATGTAATCGGCACACTCACTGTCACACCCTGCTGGTGCTACGGCAGTGAAACTATGGATTTATCATCAGACACAGTAAAAGCGGTGTGGGGCTTTAACGGCACAGAACGTCCGGGAGCTGTCTATCTCGCAGCAGTTCTCGCCGCACACGCACAGCGTGGCTTACCCGCATTTTCAATCTATGGGCGTGAAGTACAAGATAAAGACGATACTTCAGTTCCCGAAGATGTAAAAGAGAAAATTTTACGCTTTGCCAGAGCCGCAATCGCAGTTGGACAAATGAAAAACAAAGCGTATGTTGGAATCGGTTCTGTCTCAATGGGCATTTCAGGTTCATTCTTAGACCCTGCTTTTATGCAAAAATATCTCGGAATTCGTGCAGAATGGGTGGATATGAGCGAAATTACACGCCGTATTGAGCGAAATATTTATGACCCCGACGAATTCAAAAAAGCTTTCGCTTGGGCAAAAGAAAACTGCAAAGAAGGCTTTGATGTCAACGCCGAGTCAAAACAATACTCCCCTGCCGAAAAAGCCGAGCAGTGGGAATATGTCGTTAAAATGACCCTCATCTGCAAAGACATCATGCTCGGAAATCCCAAACTCGCAAAGCTTGGCTTCCATGAAGAGGCACTTGGCAGAAACGCCATAGCAGGTGGTTTCCAAGGTCAGCGTATGTGGACTGACCATAAGCCAAACGCCGACTTTACAGAGGCGATTTTGAGCTCATCTTTTGACTGGACAGGAAAAAGACAACCCACAATCTTTGCCACAGAAAATGACAACCTAAACGGTATCTCCATGCTGTTTTCACATCTGATGGACGGTGCGGCTTCTGTTTTTGCCGATGTACGCACATATTGGAGCCCCGAAGCTGTAGAGCGTGTATCAGGTTGGAAGCCGGACGGCAAAGCAAAAGACGGCTTTATCCACCTTATAAACTCAGGTGCAGCGGCTCTCGATGGCAGTGGCGGAGTAAAAGACTCCGGCGGCAACAGCGTTATGAAACCATGGTGGGAAATGTCTGACAAAGACATCAAAAATTGCCTCGATAAAACCGAGTGGTGTCCCGCCGAAGTGGAGTATTTCAGAGGCGGTGGTTTCTCTTCAAAGTATCAAACCGAAGGTGTCATGCCTGTTACAATGCTTCGCTTAAACCTCGTTGACGGTCTTGGTCCTGTCATGCAGATTGCCGAAGGTTACACTGTAGACCTTCCAAAAAATGTCAGCGAAATGCTTCATAAGCGCACAGCTCCGACATGGCCTTCCACTTGGTTTGCCCCGAAACTAACCGGCGAAGGCGCATTCACAGATGTCTATAACGTAATGGCAAACTGGGGCGCAAATCACGGTGCGTTCTGTTACGGCCATAAAGGCGCAGATGTAATAACCTTATGTTCAATGCTTCGCATACCCGTATCTATGCACAACGTATGCGATGAATCAATCTTCCGTCCGCACGCATGGGCATCATTCGGCACAAAAGACAAAGAAGGCGCTGACTACAGAGCCTGCGAAGTCTACGGCCCGCTGTACAGATAGTTTTCTATTTCACAGCAAATAAGTTACTGGTCATACATACCACGTCATTGCGGCCTCCGAGCCGCAATCCCATGAATAATGAGCATATCCGTAGGGGATTGCGGGTCGAGCCCGCAATGACGAACTTTTGAGTGCTGTTCTCGCGTGGGCTGTGACTTGTAACCAAATGGAGAGATTGGATACGCCATTCTCTCCATTTATTTGCATTTTCAGGCATTTTAATGTACAATATCCATCGCAAAGATGACCATCTAAATATAATCTCTATAAAACTGATTTATAATCTAAAAATTTTTTTAAAATATTTTCAGAAAAAGTGCAACCAAAGTGTATTTTTTCCTGTTTATATGGGTAGGAGGCGAATTATGGAAGACCATGAAATTCTCGATTTATATTTTCTGCGCAGTGAATATGCAATTGAGGAAACTAAAATAAAATACGGCAATCGCCTACAGAGAACTGCAATGAATATTCTTCATAATGCAGAAGATGCGGAGGAATGTGTGAACGATACATTGTTTCAGGCATGGGAGGCAATCCCACCCGCCAGACCCGAAAGCCTTGGCGCATATCTAGCCAAGATAACAAGGAATCTCGCCTTAAACAAATGGGAGGCAAACACCGCACAAAAAAGAGGCGGCGGTGAAGTCCCACTACTGCTCAGTGAACTTGAGGACTGTGTACCTACAGCGGATAGTCCCGAAGAAACCTTTGAAGCGACACTCGTCACAGAAGCAATTGACCGCTACCTGAGCACTCTTGAAGTGGCGACACGTAAACTGTTTGTACTACGTTACTTTCATGGTGAGAGCATAAAAGAAATAAGCAGTAGGTTTAAAATCAGCGAGAGCAAAACGAAATCAATCTTATTCCGAACCCGAAAAAAACTCGGAGCATTTTTAGAAAAAGAAGGAATTAAAGTTTGAATTAAGTTCGAAAGGAATGGTCATAATTATGAGCACAGAAACAATTCAAAGCGCAAAAAGACTTCTAAATTGTATAGGTGCAATAGCAGATTCTTTTCTCGAGGAAACGAAGCTCGCAGACGAGGGAGCTAAGAGAAAATCAAAAAAACGCATAATTACCTATAGCGCAATCGGTGTAGGTGTGGCATCCGTAGGAATCACTATTGCGGCACTCCTACTGCGCCCTAAGCGAATGACAAATGCATTACCTAAATCAGCATAGAATATTATTAAATATAGAAATATAAGAAAGAAAGAGAGATTAAAACATGTTTCAAATCATTTCAGATGCCAGTTGCGACTTCAGCGCAGAGGAAATCGAAAAAAGTGACGTCAAGGTCATTCCATTTTATGTAAGTTTTGACCAACAAAATTACATGCGCGAAGGCATCGAAATTACAAAAGAGGCGTATTTTGAGCGCTTAACAACTGAAAAGACGCTCTTCCCCAAGACCTCACAGCCAACTCCGCAAGACTATGTTGATGCGGCAACACCGTATCTTGAAGAAGGCAAGGATATTTTTATACTGACAATCTCATCAAAGCTCAGTGGCTCCCACGCAAGCACAGTGATTGCAAAAGACATGCTCAGTGAAGACTATCCCGACCGAAAAATAGAACTCATGGATTCACGCAATGTCAGTGTCGGACACGGTCTTATCCTCAGAGAAATTGTCAAAATGAGAGATGCGGGATTCACTCTTGAGCAAACCGTTGAAACTACTAAAAAAGTTATAAGTTCAACCCATGTCTACTTCACACTCAGCACTTTGGAATATCTAAAGCGAGGCGGAAGAATTGGCCCCACAACAGCTCTCGTGGGCGGCATCTTAGGTCTGAGCCCGATTCTGCAAGTGGAAAATGGCGAAGTTTCACAGCTCGATAATGTACGCGGCAGAAAAAGAGCCCTTGAGCTCATTGAAGGCGCGATTGTAGATGCCTTAAAAGATGAGCTTGACAATATAAATATGAGCGTAGGGCACATAGTATGCCCGGAAGACGCAGTTGCATTCAAAGCAAGCACAGAAGCTGCACTCGGCACCCAAATACCAAACCCAATCACTGATATCGGCGTTACCGTCGGTTCTCACGCAGGACCCGGAGCAATAGCATTTGCATATTGCAAAAAATATGACAAAGTAGATTAGCATTCCATTTTCTAAATTCCTCCCCAAAAATTGTGGTAGATTTTTGGGAAGTTATTTAAAAAATGAAATACTAGAGCATAATAGGTTAAAATAGAAAGGAATATTTTGTAAAATGGGAAATTTTTTTGAAGGCGTAAGCAACTGGTTCTTATTGGCCCAAGTATTTGGCGTAATAACAATCGCACTTGAGTTCTGGACATACCAAATTAAAGAAAAACCAAAGTTTTTCCTAGTCTCGGCTTTCAGTAGCTTCTTTTGGATGACAATGTTCATCTCCATAGGTATCGCTACAGGTCTCTCCACGCAGGTTTCGCTCATAGTAGCCGCCACCTATAGCACAGTCCGCAACGGCGTGTTTGCATACATCTTCAAAAAGAACACTCCACAGGCAAAGGAAGCAGGACTTATTTTCCTTTTGGTTATGATAGTAATTGCGGTCATAGCAGGAACTCTCGCAATAGTAAACACTCCGGCACAAATCAGATGGCTACACATCCTCGGAATGGTTTCATCAATCGCTTTCGTCATATGCCAGTACCTTCCGGGTGTACACTATGTGCGCATTGCTGTTATATTCTACGCCGCAGTCGTACTGCTCACACAAAGCCCAATGAACATCGGAATCCTAGCCGAAGATGGCTTCTCCAGCATCTGGTACATTGAACGCTGGAACATCATGGGTATGCTGATAGAATCTTCAAAAATCATATCCGTAATCGTATTCTACTTCCGTCTATCAAAAAACCCCGACACACCACAGTTACAGTTTGCAAAGCCTTAACTATAGGCACACGTAATAATTCTAGCAAGGCAGGGATTTGTATAATACACTTCCCTGCCTTGTTGGTTTCGGGTTGATATTATTGAGGAAATGTAGTAAAGTATGACGAAGGCACTTCCGAAAACTTACGAAATGAGTAATGCCAAATGGAGAAAATGCGATGTTATATAGCCGGTGCCGGAGAGTTTGATGAGAGCACCTTGCCTAAAGGCGATGACTTCATCATAGCCGCCGATGGCGGGCTTTTATATCTCCATGAGCGTGGAATTGAGCCTGACCTCATTGTCGGCGATTTTGACTCACTGCCAACGAAGCTTACAGATGTAGTCGCCGGACACCCAAATGTTATCCGCGTTTCATCTATAAAAGACGACACGGATATGATGCTCGCTGTCAGAGAGGGACTAAAACTCGGCTACACAGAGTTTGCCATCAACGGAGCTCTTGGGGGGAGACTGGACCAAACTTATGCAAACATCCAAATTCTCACTTTCATTACATCACAAGGTGCGTCAGCCACTTTATATAGTCAGTATAACCGCATAACAGCTATCAAAGACAATAGTATTACTCTAAATGAACGCAATACAAAAGGAAAATCCATTTCTGTTTTTTGTGCAGGAGACTCTGCACAAGGTGTCACACTTGACGGACTACTCTACCCGCTGAAAAACGCCAATATCACAAACGCTTTTCCTATCGGCGTAAGCAATGAATTCACAGACAAACCCGCTGTAATATCAGTCAAAACCGGAACTCTGATAATTATTTGGGAAAAATAAGATAAGTAAAGGCATAACCAGCCTGAAAGGAACGGTCTCGTAATGAAAGTAAAAGGTGCAATTTTTGATTTAGACGGTACTATACTCGATTCGATGACAATTTGGGGAGATATAGCAATAGACTACCTAAAAAGCCACGGCGCAACCCCTCGCGACAGCATTCGTGAGGATCTCCGCGCAACGAACACTGTTGAAGAAGCGGAGCATTACATAAGGCACTATGGTATAAACAAGTCAGTCGAGGAAGTAATCCAAGGCAGGGACAGCATGATGCTGAGCCGCTATAAAACTGACGTAAAACTAAAATCAGGTGTAAAGGAAGTTCTGGAAACGCTAAAAAGCCGCGGAGTAAAAATCTGTCTTGCGACTGCAACGGAAAGAAACCTTGCCGAGCCCGCCATAAAGGCACACGGAATCGAAGGATATTTCGAGCGCATCTTCACATGCAGTGAGGAAAACACAAGCAAGAAATACCCCGACATATACAGCAAAGCCGCTAAGTTTCTAGAGACAGCACCGCATGAAACCATAGTAATAGAAGATGCCCTATATGCCGCAAAAACAGCAAAAAAAGCAGGGTTCATAACCATAGGAGTATACGATTTAGTGTCAGACGATATACAAGACGAGCTAAAAGAAGTCTGCGACTACTATTTTGTAAGAATGAATGAGATGCTAGAACTACTCTAAATACAACAACGCAACAGGTAAGCAGAGGGTGGGCAGTTTGTTACGCTTTTTTCGAGAACAGCGGTGTAGATCCCGATGGCTCGAAAAAACGTAGCAAACTGCCCACCCTCTGCGGGAATCAACGATTATTCCCCCGACTCGATATCCCAACTAAGCAAGTATTTTGCTTGCTCTGAAGTCAGCTTGTCTATGCTGAGACCACAAGCTTCTAGTTTTTTGAATGCCACATCTTTGTCAATTTCAGAAGGAACAGGGATGACACCCGGTTCTAATTCTTTGTGCTTTTTGACCACAAACTCTGCGCTTAGTGCTTGAATGGCAAAACTCATATCCATGATTTCAACGGGGTGCCCGTCTCCTGACGCGAGGTTTACCAGTCTGCCTTCTGCGATTACGAAAATTTTCTTGCCGTTTTTGAGAGTGTAACCCATAATATTTGGCTTATGCTCTTCACTTTTTGTGTTTGCATCTAACCATGCAACATCAACTTCAACATTGAAATGCCCTGCATTACAGAGTATTGCGCCATCTTTCATCTTGTCAAAGTGACGCTCAGTTATAACACCCTCACAGCCTGTCGCGGTGATATAGAGGTCACCGTATTCAATTGCCTCGTCCATTGGCATGACATCATATCCATCCATCATTGCTTCCAGTGCCTTTATAGGGTCAATTTCAGTAACGATTACGCGTGCGCCAAAGCCCTTTGCACGCATAGCAATACCCTTGCCGCACCAGCCATACCCTGCGATTACAACATCTTTACCTGCAACAACAAGGTTCGTGGTGCGATTAATGCCATCCCAAACAGATTGACCTGTGCCGTATCTGTTGTCAAAGAGATACTTACACTGAGCGTTATTTACTGCAACCATTGGGAATTTAAGTGTTTTGTCTGCCGCCATAGAAAATAGACGCATAATGCCGGTGGTTGTCTCCTCACACCCACCCATTACGTTCGGGATTAAGTGCTTCAGTTTTGTGTGCATAATATTTATTAGGTCGCCACCATCGTCAACTATGATATTCGGACCTGATTCAAGTGCCATTGTGAGATGTTCTTCATACTCCTCTGAAGTGGACTTGTGCCAAGCAAAAACTTTCATCGGAGGCGCATCATCAGAACCCTTTGCAAGAGCCGCCGCAACATCATCTTGAGTCGAAAGCGGATTACACCCTGCTGCGTTCATGTTAGCTCCGCCTGCCGCAAGGGTGCGGCACAGACATGCAGTTTTTGCCTCCATATGTATCGAAAGCGTTATGTTGAGACCTTTGAAGGGTTTTGTTTTCTCAAAATCCTCTTTAATTGCCCGGAGAAGCGGCATGTTGCGCCATGCCCACTGAATCTTCTTCTCTCCTGACGGAGCCAGAGAAATATCCCTGATTTGACTCTCATGCTCCACAGTTCCGGTTGCCGACTGTGGATTTTCATTTGTCTCCGTTGCATAACCAATTGTCTTGCCTGCTGTTTTTGAACTAATCTTCATCGTGTACCTATCCTTTCACATATCTTAGAAACTTCATGATAGACTCTCTCCGAATCTATCGTAAGGAATTCCTTGTTTTCCATAAGCAAGCGCCCTCCAACCATTACAGTCTCAACTTCGCTCCCATTAGTGGAATAAGCTAGTGAAGAGACAAGATTATTACACGGTTGCATATTCGGGTTATCGAGATTCAGTATGATTAAATCAGCAGTATTTCCGGGCTTAATTACACCTAAATCATCACGCCCCATAGCCGCTGCCCCACCCTGTGTGGCAATCACTATTCCCTCTTTCGCAGTAACTGCAAGACAGTCATGGTTCGCACCCTTGTGTATGAGCGAGAGAGTTGAGAGCTCACGGAACATATTAAGCGTGTTATTACTCGCCGCCCCATCAGTTCCGAGTGCTAGTTTTATCCCTGCTTTTTGCATCTTTGGAACATGAGCGATTCCATTGGCAAGTTTGAGGTTGCTGACAGGATTTGTGACAACACACACTCCCCTATCCGCCAATATTTTTATGTCACAATCGCTCAAATGTACACAGTGTGCGGCAATCGTCTTATCAGTGAGCAGACCTGTTTTATCCAGTAGTTCAACAGGTGAGCAACCATAGGATTTCTGTATGTTTTCATTCTCTGCAAGGCTCTCTGAGATATGTGTGTTTATCCGCAGATTCAGTCGCTTCGCCTCTGCGGCAACAGTTCGCTGATAGCTATCGTCACAAGTATATGGAGCGTGCGGTGCAAGCATAAAGTTGATTCTGTCATGACCTTTCCATTTTTCAATGGCATCAAAGGCCTCTTTGAGCTTACTTTCACCAACCGAGGGGTCATCGGCATTGCCGATAAGCCCGCGGGACAGCACAGCTCTGATACCCGACTCATCTACTGCTTCAGCAAGGTCATCCATGAAATAATACATATCAATGAAAGAAGTCGTGCCTGTTCGAATCATTTCCAAGATGGCAAGTTTAGCTCCCCAGTAGCAATCTTTGCCTGTTAACTTATCTTCGAGCGGCATAATTCTCCCAAACAGCCAATCATTGAACAATAAATCATCTGCACAATTGCGCAAAATCGACATTGAAGCATGAGTGTGAGCATTTATGAGTCCCGGCATTAAAAGTTTTCCACTGCCCTCTATTGTCTTATCAGCCTTAAAACCATCAGGCTCTGCATCAATTGACTCAATGATTCCATCTTTTATATAGATGGAGCAACTTTTTACTTCAAAGTCAGTGCAGTCATCAGCCTTTGGCAACAACGTAAGGATTTCCTTGATTAATATATTCATAAAAATGACCCTTCCTTTTGAGATTACTTACTACTTAACCATCTGCTTCAAGTGCTCCGTGGCAAACTCTATCCCCTGTTGTGCTTGTGCCCGTAAGTCTTTATTTAAACTCAGTGCTACACCTGCGGCAAACGCATCCCCTGCTCCGGTCACATCTTTAACCGCAACAGGTATTGCCGGCACGAAGATAGAATTTTGTCTATCGCAGGCAAAAACTCCCGCCATTCCCAAAGTAATGAATACCCTGCCAACACCTTTTTTTACCAGAGAAAATCCCGCCTGCTTTACACGCTCCTTAGTGTCAAGTGAAATACCTGTAAGTTCTTCAGCTTCAAATTTGTTGAGCTTCAGGATATCCACCTTGTCCAGCATAGTTGCTATTCGGTGAGCTTTAGGTGCAGAGACAACGTCAACCATCACCGGTTCATCTCCTCTAAGTTCAAGACAAAGCTCAATTATTTTTTCTGTCAGGTTTAAGTCAAGGACTAAAAGATCGGTCTCTATTATATGAGACTTTTGCTTTGTAATATCGCCCCTCGTGATTGATTCGGGTGCATTCATAGCATTAAATGCGGCATAGAGCTCTCCGTCACTTTCCAGTGTTGCAAGATATACACCTGTGCTTATATTTTCTTTAATTATCCAAGGCTCTGTGTTAATCCCAAGCTCATCACAACTATCTTTCAGCAGCGCCCCCAATGGATCACTCCCAACAGCAGTTATCAGAGTAACATCTGCACCTTGCTTTGCTATGGCAGACGCAATATTTCTGCCCACACCACCTGCGGTAAGCTTAACATCTGACGGATTCGAGTCCTCAGGCACTATCTTAGCCTTGCTCTTAGTAATAATGTCAATATTAGCCGCACCAACAACAGTTACTCGCATGAGAGTTCTCCTTAAAATTTATCCCGGCCTAGCAGATAGTGGGCTGTTTACTCCGTTTTTTTGCGAGAACAGCGGTGTAGATCCCGATGGCTCGCAAAAAAGCGGAGTAAATTGCCCATTATCTGCGGCAACTACGCATTTTGCTGAACCTCCGACTTCAGACCGTCTGCCTTCGCCATATCCTTTGCCTGCTTAATGCTGAGTGCAATGCGCTTTCGTGATACATCTACCTCAAGCACAACCACATCAACTATGTCGCCTACTTTTACTTCCTCAGATGGATGCCTTATAAACCTGTTAGCTAATTCAGAAACATGAACCAGACCATCTTGATGCACACCAATGTCTACAAACGCACCAAAATCAATTACATTTCGCACTGTGCCCGTGAGCTTCATTCCGGGTTTTAAATCATTCATATCCATGACATCGGTTCGAAGTTGCGGTGGGGGCAGTTCATCACGTGGGTCAAGCCCCGGTTTTTGAAGTGCTGTGACAATATCCCAAAGCGTAGGCACACCAATGTTGCATGAAGTGGCAATGCTCTCTTCCCCACGCTCGGCAATAAGCCCCTCAAGCGGTGGTAATGCCCCGACATCGTCGAGCTTAAGTCCAAATGCCGTCAGAAGCTCCTTTGCCGCCTTGTAGGATTCCGGGTGAACCGATGTATTGTCCAGAACATTTTTCCCGCTTGGAATACGTAAAAATCCTGCACATTGCTCAAACGCTTTAGCTCCGAGCTTTGGAACCTTCATTAGAGATTTTCGGTCTGCAAACGCCCCATTCTCTTCACGATAGCTAACTACATTTTTAGCCACCTGCGGGCCTAAACCCGCCACTCTTTCAAGCAGCGGCGCAGAAGCGACATTCAAATCGACACCCACATTGTTCACGCAGTCCTCAACAACACCGTCGAGCGTGCTGCCGAGTCTTGCGGGGGGCATATCGTGCTGATACTGCCCTACTCCGATTGATTTTGGGTCAACCTTAACCAGCTCGGCAAGCGGGTCTTGCAAACGCCTTGCTATTGAAACTGCAGAGCGAATCGACACGTCAAAATCGGGGAACTCATCTGCGGCAATTTTTGATGCCGAATATACCGATGCACCCGCCTCATTCACAACCATGTATGATACGCCCGGTGTTTGCTTTATCAGCTCCGCTACGAATATTTCAGTCTCTTTCGATGCAGTGCCGTTGCCAATCGCAATTACAGTTACTTTATGCGTTTTTATAAGTCTGATTAAAGTGGCGGACGCTTCCGCAACTTTTGATTGCGGCGGTGTCGGATAGACGACAACCGTGTCAAGTACCAAGCCTGTTGCATCAATCACTGCACATTTGCACCCTGTGCGATATGCCGGATCTACTGCGAGAATATTTTGACCACGCACCGGCGGTTGCATTAAGAGTTGCTTTAAGTTCATAGCAAACATCTTTATTGCTTGCTCATGTGCGCCCTCCGAAAGCGTACTGCGAAGCTCTCTTTCAAGCGATGGGAAAAGTAATCTATCCCAGCTGTCGTCAATAGCCTTTTGAATATACTCTGTTGAACCGGTGTCGTGTTCCTTTAGATAAGCTCTGTCCATCATTCCTCTTGCAGTATCATGCGGAGCCTTTAGGGTCACTTTGAGCGCACCTTCTTTCTCTCCGCGGTTAATTGCAAGAATGCGATGCGGCTGAATGCGTTTTACCGGTTCTTCAAACTCGTAGTATTGCTGATATACAGGGTCGCCTTCCCCTGCTTTTTCCGAGCAGATGATGCATTCCCTGAGAAGTAACGGCTTTAGATTTGCCCTGAGTGCTGCGTCATCGGAGAAGTTCTCCGCTAAAATATCAGATGCTCCGGCTAAACAGCTTTCGGCATCGGCTATGCCTTTTTCTTCGTCGATATATTCTTTTGCAACCGCAAGCGGGTCTTTATCTCCCTCTTCCTGCGATAATAGCCACTCGGCAAGCGGCTCAAGTCCTTGCTCCCTTGCAACCGTAGCTCTGGTGCGCCGTTTTTGCTTATATGGACGATAGATATCTTCTACTGCCGCAAGCGTTTCGGCGGCTTCAATAGCGGCAACAAGCTCGTCGGTAAGTTTTCCTTGAGATTCAATGGACTCCCTGACTTCTTCCTTACGCTTATCGAGATTTCGCAGATATTGTAATCTATCCGCAAGTTTGCGAAGCACTTGGTCGTCCATAGTTCCGTGCTGTTCTTTGCGGTATCGGGCGATAAACGGGATTGTGTTCCCGTCATCAATAAGCTCTATTACATTCTTAACATGAAGCGGCAAACATCCAAGCTCACTTGCCAGTTTACTCTCATATGAAAACGCCAATGCTCTACCTCCGAAATTATTGAATTTTGCTCAAACAGTATATCAAAAAAATTGTGCTCATGCAATCAAAATATGCAGAGCCCACTACCGCTCCGCCCAATCGAGACTTCTGCCTACTGCACGTTCCCAACCCTTGAGTAGTGCTATCCTTTCAGACTCACTCATCTGCGGTGAGAACGTAGCTTCTTTGCGCCACAAGGCTTTTAGCTCTTCCGTACTGCGCCAAACTCCAACCGAAAGACCTGCAAGAAACGTCGCACCCAGTGCCGTTGACTCGCTTTCACTCGGTCTGCATACCGCCTTCCCTGATATATCCGCTTGAAACTGCATCAGAAGATTATTTACTGATGCGCCGCCATCGGCTCTAAGCTCCGTTATTGTAATTCCTGTGTCATTTTCGATTGCAGAAATTAAATCATAACTCTGAAATGCAATCGACTCAAGTGCCGCTCTTATTATATGCTCACGCTTTGTACTGCGAGTAATCCCCACAATGCAGCCGCGCGCATACATATCCCAGTACGGCGAACCAAGACCCGTAAACGCCGGCACAAAGTAAACCCCGTCGCAGTTAGGCACTTTAGCCGCAATTCGTTCAATCTCACTGCTTTCATCTATTAACCGCATATCATCTCTGAGCCACTGAACCACCGAACCTGCTGAAAAAACACTGCCCTCTAAAGCATATGACGGTCTGCCTTTTGCTGAAGCCGCAATTGTCGTTATAAGACCGCTCTTACTGTCAAACGCATCAGCACCTGTATTCATGAGCAAAAAACAACCCGTACCGTAAGTGTTTTTCACATCACCCTTATCAAAGCAACACTGCCCAAAGAGTGCTGCCTGCTGGTCTCCCGCAATTCCCGCGATTGGAACATCTACGCCCTGCACATCGGTATAGCCGTAAATTTCACTTGAACTACATACTTTCGGTAGCATACTTCGCGGAATATTAAGCGCCCTCAGCAATTCATCATCCCAGTCGAGATTGTGAATATCAAAAAGCATAGTACGAGAGGCATTTGTGTAATCGGTGACATGCACCTTGCCCTGTGTCAGTTTCCACACGAGCCAAGTATCCACAGTGCCAAACAGAAGTTCGCCGGTTTCAGCCATACTTCTTGCACCGTCCACATTATCAAGAATCCACGCAATTTTCGAACCTGAGAAATATGCATCGGGAATGAGTCCCGTAGTACGGCGAATTTTATCTGTAAGCCCGTCTGCGACAAGTTTTTCAATAATGCCCGCTGTCCTGCGGCACTGCCAGACAATTGCGTTATAAACAGGCTTCCCTGTGGATTTTTCCCAGACAATAGTAGTCTCTCGTTGATTGGTAATCCCTATTGCCGCAATATTCTCTGCGCTTACACCGCTGTGTGCAACAGCTTCACTCATAACGGCAACTTGCGATGAATAAATTTCCACAGGGTCTTGCTCCACCCAACCATCATTTGGATATATTTGTGAAAACTCCTTCTGCGAAGATGCCACAATTTTTTGCTTATCATCAAACAGAACGGCACGCGAACTTGTCGTGCCTTGGTCAAGAGACAAAATATACTTAGGCATAGCTTTTCTCCTTCACAAATATTGCCGCTTCAAGCCCCGCTCGCTGTGCTTCAAGCGTCACATTATCCACTATGTCATGCACTTGCAGAGAATTTCCGCATATGAAAATACCTTCAGCTGATGTCTGCACATTATTACTCTGAATTTTAATCCCTGCCGCACTTAAAAGCTCATTTTCGGGAATCAGCCCTGCCGAAAGCAATATAGTATCACACTTGAAAGTCTGCTCAGTACCTGCTATGGCATTTCTATTTTCATCTACCTGCGAGACAATCACTTTTTCAACACGCTCCCTACCTTGAATGTCTGTGACAGTATGAGACAGCAGCAGTGGAATATCAAAGTCATATAAGCACTGAACTACATTTCTCAAAAGCCCACCGGGGCGTGGCTGAATTTCAACAACACACTGCACCTTTGCCCCCTCAAGAGTCATGCGCCGTGCCATAATAAGCCCAACATCTCCGCTCCCCACGATGACAAAACTTCTGCCGGGCATATATCCTTCTATATTTACATAACGCTGTGCAGTTCCTGCCGTAAAAACCCCGGCAGGGCGTGTTCCTGCAATGCCTAATGCTCCGCGAGCACGCTCACGGCAACCTGTCGCCATGACTATTGAATCAGCGGTGAGTACGGCATATCCCGATTTTTTGCCCGCTAAATGCAAAGATTTATCTTCTGAAACACTAAGCACCATGGTATCTGTCAAAACTTCAATTTCTGTGTCACGGATCATGCTCACAAATCTCCACGCATATTCAGGTCCTGTGAGAACTTCATTGAAATATTCGATACCAAAACCCGTGTGAATACACTGGTTGAGAATGCCGCCAAGCATAAAATCCCGCTCCACAACCAGTACACGAGTAAGCCCATTATCCCAAGCCGCAAGAGCCGCCGCCAAACCCGCAGGTCCACCGCCTGCAACGATTAACTGATAGTGTTTGTGAAGAGTCATTTTTTATCCTTCCCATTCCATCGATTTAGTGCGTGGGGGTGGCCCCGGTCGCCCGCTAACATACGTTTTCCTGGATCTCAGGCTCTTCGGACAGAGCTTCTTTAGTCCTTGACACCAGAACAAAAGTACCTGCTCTGTCTTGCTGAACATCAGTTCGCTCAATGCCGTAGTGTGTCGACAACAGTTCCAAAATGCGCGGGCCGCAAAAACCACCTTGGCATCGCCCCATACCTGCGCCTGTGCGCCGTTTAACTGCATCAATCGACTGTGGGGGAATTGTAGAAAAGAGCGCATCACGTATCTCTCCCTCTGTCACGGTTTCGCAACGACAAATCACCCGCCCATACAGCGGGTCATTCTCTATGAGTTTTGCTTTCTCGTCCGGCGTGAGCTTATTAAATCTAATTCGATTTCGGGAATCTATAAACTCGGCTTTTTCCACAAGCTTCGTGCCATCGCGCGAAATTATCTCAACCGCCATTTTTGCTATCGCAGGCGCAGAGGAAAGTCCGGGGGATTTAATTCCTGCAAGGTCTATGAACCTCGGCGCCGCCTCTCGGATTATAAAATCACTATGCTCAGTTTGAGCGCGATTTCCTGAAAAACTGCGTATAACCGCACTAAAATCAATACTCGGCACTGACTTCATCGCAGTGTCTCTCACATATCTGAGTTCATCTGCCGTTGTTGAGACATCTTCTTTATCACCGGCGGGAATGTTCCCCGGTCCGACCAGAAGATTTCCATGGACGGTGGGTGTCACAAGTACGCCCTTCCCTGCCTTTGACGGACATTGAAACAGCACGGAGTTTATGCGTGTTCCCTCGCTCTTATCGAGTAACCAATATTCGCCCTTTGCCGGAGCGACAGTGAAGTCAGGCTCTGCGACCATATTGTGGATATCGTCTGAGTAAAGCCCTGCCGCATTGATGACAAAGCGAGCCTCAATTGTTCTTTCAGTAGCCACAATTGTGATCTCATATCCACGCTCTGTCGCCGTTATGTCTGTTACTTCCGAATTAAATTTTATCTCAACGCCGTTTCTCACTGCTGTCTCAGCCAAAGCAAGTGTATACTCCCACGGGTCGACAATCATAGCTGTAGGCGCATGTAATGCCCCAACGACATTTTCGCTCACATTTGGCTCAAGACGCAACACTTCTTCTTTAGAGAGAATATGCGTATCTTTTACACCATTTTCTAAAGCCTGCTTATGCAAAAATTCAACTGTTTTAATCTCTTCTTCAGATAGCGCCAAAACCATTGCGCCGCATTGCTTATGCGGTATATCCAGTTTTCCACAGAGTTCTTTGGCGAGCTCAACACTTTCGACATCTAGCTTTGCCATCAGCGTGCCCGGTGAAGGGTCATAACCTGCGTGAATTATCGCGCTGTTTGCCTTTGTTGCACCCATCGCAACATCATTTTCACGTTCCAGTAAAGCGACTTTCAAGTCATAACGCGACAGCTCATACGCTGTCGCCGCCCCAATTATACCACACCCAACTATCGCTACATCAAACAAAAAAGCTTTCTCCTATCTCGGCAAAAACGAGCCAATAAAATCTATTATATCCCTGCAAAACTCATCTCTTTTTTTATCGTTGTGAATCGCATGGAGAGAATCGTACTCTTTGAGTGTGACCATATCTCCTGCTTTTTTTGCAAATTCACGCATTGAATTATTATTCACGACAATTTCTTTATCGGCAAGTGCTAAGAATGTCGGAATGGCGAGCTCTCCTGCCCTTTCCATTGCAAAATCGCATGAATTTAAAATCTCATTTAACATAAAAAACGATAAATATCCGTGATAAAATTCATCTTCTGTGACGCCTTTTGCCCTAACTTCGTCGCTTGAAAGTGTCTCGTTCTGCGGCTGGCGCTTTATGCGAACATTCGGCAAAATTCTGCTCAATACATTTAAAAAACCACGGGTTAACCTCCCGAATGGTTTATACAAATTTAACCACGGTGATTCCACTATCGCACAAACATACTGTGATTGCTCCGCCTTTGACATTCGAAGCAATGTGTTGAGAACAATACCACCACCCATGCTATGGCCATACAGGGCAATGGGAACACCCGGCGACAACTCTTTTGCTTTTTCAGTCACGTCCAGAATATCATCCACGAAGCTCTGATAGCCGGGGATTATACCATGCCACTTTTTACTGCCGTCAGGAGGTGTGCCGTGCCCGCGTTGATCCAAGATAAGGCAGCCATAGCCCGCCTGACCAAGCTCCCCTGCTATTTCGGCATAGAGCCCTGAATGCTCGCTAAAACCATGACTTATAATTATCACTGCCTTTTTGTCGGGATTATCCATTCCAATTGACAAGATAGGTATGGCAGTTCCATCTTTTGCAGGTACCTGCACTTTCATTACTCTCCCTCCGTCTCGCTCTCCGACTCAATAATTTCGACAATACACTCTTCAGCACGCCTTGCCTCGGTTTTTGTCACCGTGACTGAGAGATTTTCAAAAATGAAGCTGTCTCCGACTTCGGGGATTCGCCGTAACACATCCATTATCCATCCGCAAACAGTGTTTGACTCCGACTCTGCTTTTATATCAAGGTGTGCGAACATGTCGGCAACATAAGCGGAGCATAATACCTTGTATTTCCCCTCACCTATTTCCACAAAATCCTCTACAGCCTCGTCGGATTCATCCAAAATATCACCCACAAGCCGCTCTAAAATATCATCCATAGTCACAATACCCTCTGTGCCGCCATACTCGTCTGTGACAATTGCCATGTGACTGTGCGAATCTTTGAATAATGCAAGTATATCTGAAACTTTTGCACTGGTGACCGTAAAAACAGCCGGTGAGATGATTTCATTGAGTGAATCTGAGCCGCTCTCGCCGCTCGCCACCATGTACTTTAAGAAGTCACGAATATGTATAACCCCTTTGATGTGGTCGGGTGATGTTTCATAGACGGGAAGCCTTGAATATCCGCTCTCTATAAATATCTCCGCAACCGTCGCCATATCTGCATCATGCGGCACACTCACCATGTCTACACGCGGCGTTACAATATCCCACGCCGCAAAGTCATTAAATGTGATAGCGTTTGTAATAAGAGTTGAATTTTCCGAGTCTATTGCTCCGTCATTTGCCGCTTCTTCCACCATGTAAATAAGCTCTTGCCCACGCATGGATTGCTCATCTTCGCTCACTTCCGATTCATCTGTCGTAAACGCCTTACTGAGCCTGTTCCTTATTTTCAAAACTACAAAGTTGATAGGCCTGAGAAGTGCCATCAAAAAGCGAATTATCGGTGCAACAGCAAGAGCAATCCGTTCGGGTTGCTCCTTTGCCATGCTCTTTGGAAACACATCTGTGAATATAACAACTATCGCACTGATTACAATAGTTGAAAACAGATAGCCCCACTCGCCAATCAAACGCACAAATAGCGTCGCCGAAAGCGTTGCCGCAGCTATGGCAACGGTATTGTTGAGTATGAGCAGTGTGGATATAACCCTGTCAAACTGCTCGTCATACATATGCGCAACAAGTTTTGCCCGCCGACCTTTCTTACCACTGAGTTCTTCTAAGCTATTAACTCTGGCACGCCGAAGAGACGAAAACGCCATCTCCGAAGCACTAAAAAAAGTACCCAGTGCAAGCAGTATTACGAGCGATACTGACGAAATAATGAAAAATGCCATGTCGGTATACATTTAAAATGACCATTCCTTTCGGAGTTCATTAGACACAAAACAACTGAAACTCTGTGAATTATAACGTATTTTAATGATTTGTGCAAGTTTTGCTGTTAATCAATAGCCTTAATAGTACGTGAATGGAACAACCCGCCTGCTACCGCTCCGCATAGTCCGCCAATAATGTGCGAGAGCTGAGAGATGTTATCAACCGTGAAAATACCTGTTAAAATCTCGTTGCCCAGATAAAGCACCGCCACCAGAGGCACGGTTATCGGCAGTCTGCCTTGGCGAATATTTGTAAATGATGCGAGCAAAATCAGCATAAATACGATTCCGCTTGCGCCTACTGTCGCCACTGCGGGGAAAAGCAGTATGTTTGCAAGCCCTGTGATAAACGTAGTTATTGCGATAAACCAAACGAGGTTGCGGCTACCGTATTTTTCTTCAACCATAGGCCCAATGGCGAGAATCATCATGAAGTTACCGACATAATGCGCCAAATCGCCATGCACAAATATGTGCGTAAAAAGTCTGAGATATTGCATAGGGTCGACCCAGCTCGTCCTGCGTGACGCAAACAGGCTAATCATAAGCCCACCCGTGAAAAAGTCCACTACAACGACAGCCAGTGCAATGACAGTCAGCCACAAAATAACAGGTGCGTTAAAATCAATGGTAAAACCTCTTCTTTTCATACCCTTCTCCAATTTCCGTAAAATAGCTCATAAAATCGCAAGTATCAGTAGTATACCACAAAGCTTGGCATGTGAAAATAATAAAAATTTTCATAAAATTTATACTAAAAGTGTTAAGTTAAGTATCAAAAATTCCGATAAATAAGATACGGAGTATTATTTTAATAAGCTCACTAATGGACGGAGACCAAAAGTGACGAGGAGTTGCGAATTTTGAGGGGTTCGCACAGCAAGGAGGCTATATTATGAGGCTTAATACAGCGCATACGCATACATTTAATACCCAGCCCGCCAAACCTAAGCATGTTGCACATGGTGCGGCAACCAAGGCAAAAAACATTAAAGCGCTCGAAAATCAAAGCGCATTCTTCTTAGAGCAAGAAGAGGACATTTTTGATTTTCTTGATTGGACAAATCAAGAAAATCAATCACATATGAGTGTCCTTGCAGAGCAAAACGAGGCGGTATCAGGCAACAGTGAGAGACCTACAGATAATTCAGGCAACCTCACCAGACGGCTTGTTTCTGCCAACAACACGTTTATTATCCACAGAATCATCGGCGATGCCTTCATGGATTTAGGCGAACTTCGCATGGCTCTCGCTCATGCCGATGACGAAGAGTCTGAACAGTTGCGCCAGATTATAAGAAGGCTCGAAAGAGTTGTAAGACGCGGCAACAGAAAAATTCGCGAACTTTCCAGAGAAGCTTCACTAGAGCGAAAATCCGAAAAAGCTGAAAGAGACGACCAAGCACAACGCGCAAGAGCGATTGAGGCGGAAATGAAACGGCAAATTCTGCGCCGCAGACAACGCGAGCGTGGTTATTTAGAAGAACTTAATCGTGAAGAAATGGAAGGCGCAAAAGCGGATGCTTTAGATTTTCTCGACACGGCAATGCGAGCAAAGATTGCCGCCAAAGCACAACAGCTTGCCGCTAAACAAGTTGCCGCAGGCAGTTTTGGTGGCTTCGATATGTCCGGCACAAACGCTTTTGAAGGTGGATCCCTAGAAGGTGACAGCGGAGCCGAAGGCGCAGTCTCAGGAGAACTGGATATTTCTGTGTAACTTATGGGGTTCTGCTTTTTAAAGATATTCTTGACGTTTGCGCTTAGAAATGTTAAAATCTAAACATAAAAGAGAGAGTGCTGTAACACTCTCTCGGGCAACAGCCGCCAAGGCGGTGGGCTTGCTTCGTATTTCAAGAGGAAATAATCGGCTCGCCTAAGGTTTCGGGAGGCCGGTTATTTCGTTCTGTTTCTTTTACGCTTGCTGACCTTGCGGTTCTTGTGGAGCTCACGGTTTTTTACTATGTCGTATATAAGGCGTGCGATTTTCACCGCGACCATCAAAACTTCATATACCGTCATTACTCCACCTCCCTCCGGTTGAGTAACATCTACCCTCCCTTTGAAGAAGCAAGCCCTGAAACGTCAAAAAATTCGTACCGCCCTAACGCTCTGTGCTTACGACAATTATACGCCTGTAAAACACCGCTTGTCAATACACATTTAAGTGTTAAAAATACCGCCAAAGTGTTGAAAATTCACACTTTGGCGGTATTTTTGTAGGGGACGCACACCGGGCGTCCTGCTTTTCGTAATTTAAGAATTATATCGTTTAGGAGAAAATAAAGCAAGTTGGTGTTGACTTTTTGTTCTGTTTGTATTATACTATATACGACAACTATCATCATTACAACAAGAAACGAGGTGAGTAAAATGCTGATGAAACTTGACTTTACCAGCGAAGTACCCATTTACAGACAGATCCACGACCAGCTTGTCATGGGCATAGCAGACGGAAGATTGCAGGCAGGCGAAAATTTACCCACGGTTCGTGCGCTTGCAAATGAAACAGGTGTTAACGTCATGACCATAAACAAAGCATATCAACTCCTCAAACAAGAGGGCCATATTCAAACAGACCGCCGAAAAGGAACTCTTGTTGCAGGAAACACAGTCTCAAAACCTTGTGAAACTACGTTATCAGAACTCAAACTGACAGCGGCAACAGCAAAACTATCAGGAGTTGAGCGAGATGAGTGGCTAGAGCTCTGCTCCACTGCATACGACTCATTATGTACTAGTTAAAATAATTATAAAGGGGGATTTCAAATGTTGGCGATGAACATAATTATGGTTGCGAGTTTCTTTCCTGCTTGGTTTCTTGTGTATTTTATGGCAAAAAACTACGCCGAGCCAAAGAAAAACATAATCATAGGCACGACTTTACCACAGGAAATACACAGCGATGAGCAAGTTGAGGCGATTTCCAAAAGCTTTCATAAATGGTTGAACATCACGATGTTTCCAATGCTCCCTGCACTTTTTGTGCCATTCTTCACGCAGTCCATGGGGCTTGCTACAACATGGTACATGACGTGGTTATTAGCACTGATTGTTGCCCTCTACGGAGTATTCGCCCACCACCGAGGTAAGCTCATGAAGCTAAAGCGAGAAAACAATTGGTACGGCGAATCTACAGGTGAGACATTTGCCGATATCAAAGCCGCAACTCTCCCTGTTCACAAAATCAGCAGTATTTGGTTTTTGCTCCCTACACTTATAAGTTTTATTCCCGTTATTTATACCATTTTTACAGGCGCTGAACTTGCGTCCATGATTTTATATACTTCCTTTGCGTTGACAACATTACTGCTTTGGCCATTTTACTATTTAATCTTCCGTGTGCGCTCTGAAGTTGTCAATGACGACCTCACACTTACAATGGCACTCACTCGTATGCGGCGTTACAATTGGGGCAAAATGTGGATTGCTTTAATATGGGCTACAGGGCTGCTCAACATACTCCTTTGGCTGTTCCCGGAAAACTCAATCGCCTTTCTCATAATAATTCTGACCTATTCGGCAGCATTAATCTTTATGGTTATAAAAGTGGAGTTCGACACAAGAACATCACAACAAAATCTCACCGCGGATAACATCGGTGAACTATATCTTGACGAAGACGACTACTGGATTGGCGGACTTTTTTACCATAACCCAAACGATACACATTTTATGGTTAACTACCGCGTAGGCATGGGCATGACCGTAAACCTCGCCAAATTAGGTGCGAAAATACTGATGGGGTTTGCGTTAATAAGTATAATTGCCATGCCCTTTATAGGGATATGGGTACTCGTAGAAGAACAAACGCCCGTACAGCTTGTTCTCACCGAAACGGAGGTGGTAGCACGCCACACCACAGTCACCTACACAATACCAATTTCCGACATTGATTCCATTGAATTATACGAAGAACTACCGTGGATTATAGGAAGAACTGCCGGAACGGGCTTACCAAATGTAAACAAAGGCAGATTCACCGTCTCCGGGTACGGTGCAACCAATCTGAATATACATCCTGAGCACCCGCCATTTCTGCTGATAACAGCGGGTGAGAGGACATATTTACTCAACGACGCCAATAGTAGCATCACACGCGAAATATACGATAGTATTGTCGATTATAAAGAGGCAGGGCAACTACTCAGCTCAATTTCTTGAACCCTCTATAAGCACATCCAGTTTTTGCCACATGTCTTCCAGCCATGTTGTGCTTCCACCAGTAAACTCAATAGGCGTAACACTGTCTATTTCCAGTAATGTCCTGATTGTAGCTAGTCCCGCAAGATTGCCGTCATCGTCCAGCATAAAGCTCAGAATCAGCGATTGACCGGGATTTAGCTCACTCCACTGTTCAAGCTGTGGCACTAACTCTTCAAAATCACGGATTATGCTCATGACCCGCTCCATCTCAGCAGGGTCTGCCGCCATGCGCTCAAGAAGTGCCTCATCTATTTGAATGTTACGAAAACCTGTTTGCCAGTCGCCATTGATGACCCAACCGGGCATCATTTCTCTCAGTTCATCCAAAACATCCTGCGCTGTTCTCGCTGTGCTTGTCTGACTTGTCGCAGTAACTTGGCTTGTGACCGGAGAACTCGTCGTCTCCGGTGTCGCCCTTGGTGCCACAGATAGCGAATCCTGTGCGGTCGTCTGCGCCGGTGATTGCGAGTTTGTCTCCGTATTTGTGCTCACTGTGTAGACCATAGCTGGATCTGCTTGATGAGCATTGGCGGCCTCATTCAAATTAGAAGTTATTGCATCAATTACGCTTTGAATCTGAGGCGCTTGCTCCGAAGTGGAGTTTGCACCAAACGCACTCGCATCAATAGTATTTTTGTTTACTGTTTTCTTTGAAAGTTCAACGCTATCTTGCGGTGTAGGTGCCGTCCTCACCACACGCCCCAAGCTCTTCCCCTGAATGCCATTTCTTGTCGGCATTTCCCCATTCGGGCGCAATTGATTCGAATCGAATCGCGACCTGTTTGTGCCTCCTGCGATATTTGCGTTACTAACATTGTTTGCCATAATTATTGACCCCTTTCACTCCATTAATAATTCTCTCTATTCCCCTTGCATTTTTAAATTTAGTATTCTCTAACAGCAGTTTTTATATCGTCAGCTTTTACAAGCTTAACTTAACTCATCACAAAAACAAAAATAGTTCCGAAAAAATCATTCGGAACACGCAAAGCGAAGCTTTTACATCCTTTATCTCCTCGCGAGGCGCATCCTTGCATCTCGAATATTCAATTAGAGAACTTTCCCCGTCCTTATTATCGTAAACAAAATGAAAAACTTTAGTTTTTTAATAAAATTTTTCGATAAATTCACGGACTGCTATTTTCGATACAGCATCAAGCTCGATGGTCTAATCATCCCAAAACCACCTGAGTTGTAATTGCCGCGATTTCTCTGAACCAATAGTACGGTAAACTGGTTATCGGCGTAGTTGACGGTAATGCGCTCGGATTTAACCCAACATCACGAGCAAAACTCTGCGCCCTAAACTGGTGAAACCCATCTGTGGTTATCACAACATTTCTAGGTAAATCCTGCTCTTCGATTATTCTTGAGGAAAACGCAATATTCTCTAATGTTGATGTTGAATACCCTTCCACAAACAGCCTGTCATTCGCAATGCCGTTATTAACAAGAAAACGGCGCATAGCCTCACCCTCGCTTATAGTCGCAACATTACCCACTCCCCCCGATAAAACCGCAACCGAATAGGGATTGGCCTGCATAAACTCAAGTGCCGCTCTCAGACGAAGATGTAAAATAATATTTGGTTCTTCGTCTACCACCTGAGCACCGTGAATGATGAGCGTCACATCTTCATCAGGAGGTGATGTATTCATCGCAATAATCATCATAATAGAAATCACGGCAATATATAGCAGAGCGGCGATAACGCCGATAGCTACTGCATTTATCACAATTCGCCAAGCACGCCGCTTTCTGATATTCTTCAGCAAAGTCACAATATGCCTGCTAAACAGCACAATGAAAGCAAGTCCGGTAGAAAAGGCTATCAGGCTGACACCAAGAAAATTTGTACTTATATGAATGCCTACAATTATAAGGAGTGTTCCCAAGGCAAACACTAAAGCACAAAATATTAGAATAGTCGCTTTTACAAGATTCTTAATCATAACGAGAAAGTATACAGCAAACAAAGCGCAATAGCAACCCGAACATCGCTCAAACTCTGAAAATTATATTGACAATCGGGCTTTGCTATTGTAAAATAATCTGCGTTATAGAAGAGGACACTTAGCTCAGCTGGTAGAGCTTCCGCTTGACGTGCGGAAGGTCAGCGGTTCAAGTCCGTTAGTGTCCACCACGAAAATATCAAGCCCCCACTAAAAATATTTTTGGTGGGGGTTTGATTTGACGCTCTCAATCTTAGGCAGCTCAATGAAATGGCAGGGTTTAATGTATTATTTTCATTGACAAAAAACAATGTTCTGATAAACTAATAAAATGTGTATAATATACAATAAATTATACACAATGCACAATAGTCAGATTATCAGCAACGCTCCCGGTGTTTAGGAGGAAAACCATTGAAAATAGCTATATGCGACGACGACATATCATTCACCGGACAACTGGAAAAGTATGTTAAAAAGAAGGGAGCGCAAATGCAGGAGACTATTTTGCAAGTATCTGTTTATCATTCCGGCGAAGATTTCTTGCAAGACATAGAATGTGGGGAGTCGTTTAATATCGTTTTTATGGATATTGAGATGGGTGCCATGAATGGAATAGCAGCGGGTCACCAGTTCAGGAGAATCTCCGATAGCGATGAAGTCGTTATTGTCTACATATCAAACCATGACTCTTTTTCAGACGAATTGCTTGAAGTTGGAAACGTGAGATTCGTCAAAAAGCCATATTCAGAGGAAAAACTTGATATTGCGTTTGGACGTGCTGTTGCGCAAGCTATAAAGTACATAGAAAAAGCTCCACAAAAATTTCTCTACACAACTTATAAGGACAGTGCTTCAGTAAATACGGATAAAATTGTCTACTTGAAAAGCACTAAAAACACCATTAGCATATATGCATGGGATAGTAGCGAAAAAAGCATCCAATTCTTTGACAAGTTTTATTCGACTGTACCCGAAGTTCTTAAAAATTTGCCACAGGAGAGTTTTTTCAGGTGTGAAAGGTCTCATATCGTCAACCTCTTATATGTGCAAAAAATATGGACTACGGCTTTTGTTTTGTCAGATAATGATGACACCGAAATACCGATTGGGAAAACCTATCGACAAGAAGCGAAGGAAGCATTTTTCAGCTACAGGGGGAGGCAACATGGAAGATTTGATTGAACAGGTGTTTCTCTATGCAAATGGGGTTGTTTTAGTGGGCATGAAATATTACGCCTTTACGCGAATTTTTAAGCCGGCAGTAGGTAAACAATGGATTTTTCTCTCATACCTTGTGTTCCTATTTTCTACAACGCAATTGTTCTTATTGTTTGACAACGTGTATATTACTCTTGCTGCAAATCTTCTTTCATACATTATGCTTTCTTTCTTATTTTCGGGGAATATCAGCACAAAGATTGTATTTGCAGTATTTTTCCTCGTTGCAGGAGCAATAGCAGAGCAGTTAGCAGTTGTGATATTCAACATAATTCATTATATTCAGTATGGCTTTGGCACTACGTTAAATGATATATTGCTCGGTGCGAGAACAGTGCAAACAATAATACACTTGCCACTAATACTTGCATTGATTCAAATATTTCGCAGATACATTAACAAAAAGGCAAAGCAGAAATATTTCAAAATTCCGTTGCAATATACTGTTTTGGTCAGTCTGATGTTGATGGGTGTTGTACTATTGAGCGCTCTGCTCATTGTCTCTACGATAGATGGTATTCACGATATTTTCGGGCAACTGACTATTGCTCTGCTCATATCGGCGGGAACGATTATTGCGGTTATCTGGTTGTACAACACAATTTTGAATCACCTAGAGGAATTCTATAAAAATCGACAAAAGGATCAGATGCTTGAGCGATGGGAAGTGCTTTATAATACTGCGACAAGCACTCAAAATGCAATATCCACGCTGAAACATAATATGCGATATGACCTGTTATCTATTTCGAGTTGCCTAGAGGAAAATGATATATCAAAGGCAAAAAAGTTAATAACAGATAAAATTGGTGAATTTGAATCTGTATTTTCTACGGGTAATACATCCATTGACACCATGCTTAACTACTATCAGCAAAAAGCCCTTGAAACACTTAATATTAGTCTGGTGTTGGAACATCTAATTCCGCCGAATCTGCACATAGATACTAATTTGATTGCGTTAATATTAGGAAATGCCCTTGAAAACGCTGTTGAAGCCTGTTCTACAGTGCCAAAAGAGCAGAGGTATATTAAAGTGATTGCAGAGATAACCGCTCGTAGCGATTTGCTTGTCACAATCATAAATCCATATACGGTTACACCAATTTCTGACGATGAGGGGAATCTTATAACTATTAAAGAAGATAAGCAAAATCATGGTCTTGGGCTTTCAAGCATTAGGGATATTTTAGATGAGAATATAGGTCAGATACACCATAAGTACAAGGATGGAGAATTCCAATTTATGTTAATTTACTACAAAGCGTTACTCTAGTGTTAAACTGCTAAATATGCCGTTCTTCCTCTCTAAACGTCCGTTCTTCCTTAACAAGCCGTGAACCTATATAAAAATATCAGCACCTATGGTAGTGTGATTTTTACAACCATAGGTGTTTAATTTTGCGAAAGGAGGTCTAGCAAAATGAAAGAGAAATTTGTCCATGCAGCAGCTTGTTGCGCGTTATTGTATGCAACACTATTAGCAAACCTAAATTGCATAATGCTTCTGCATCAAGAAGAAGAACCTGAAGAAGTTCGCAAGCTACGTAAATTCTGATGTTTACGAAAAATGCGGCAAGGAGGACTTGCGACTGGCTTGTGCTGTATGGAGGAATTGAGGACAGCAAGAGAAGCGTATATGAGTTCGGGCTGGATAAGCTATATTCGACTTTAGTAAACTTCGCTATCATTTCTGTTATTGGTGCGATGTTTGGGGTTTTCATTCAGACTGTGCTACTTTTCACGGTCTATATTGTACTAAGGGTCTACGCTGGAGGCTATCATGCAGAAAGCCCTGTAACATGTTTCTTCGTAAGCATCTTAATATTGATACCATGTGTCGTCTTGATACGCTTTTATCACATATGGTACGGATCTACAGTGTTTTGGAGTATGTTGCTGATATGTGCCGCCACTTTAATTCTTGTGGGACCGGTTGAGAACACAAATAAGTTGTTGGATAGCGTAGAAAAGAGGGTATATTTTTGTCGAATGATACGAAATCTAGCGCTTGTAATGGGCTTCGGAACCACTCTTTGGCTTTTCTCACAAGACAGTTATGCCGCTGCGATACTCTGCGGAGTAACACTGACATCAATCACTGCTGGAGTTGGAAAAATGGTATTTGCAAAAAAACAAACAAAAGTCACGAAATAAGCCGATTGCCTATAGGCAGACATTAGGAGAGCGATATTAGAATACTGAAAAAATACAAATTGTAAAAAAATAAAAGGATACGAACATGAAAAAACATTTTTTAAGAAGAACGTTTATCTTCACTTTAGCAATTGTGATGTTGCTATCGACAGGATCTATGGCATTTGCCGCTATTGAATACAGCGAACAAGTTCCGGAAACAGCCGGCTACGATTTCGACTTGCCATTAATGCCGGAGTTTAGCATGACAGTTGACACGGCTGAGTTAGTGTTAGAGGAAGCAGCGATAAATAGCCGGGCAATGACCGCAAACAGAACAAGTATCTCAGATATAGAGGGTGGTACAGAGATTGCTGCTAATGTGCGAGAAGCAGGCAGCGAATTATTCGGCGAATTTTCTACAGGTGCAATAGTACCATTATCAGGAGATTTTTACCAAAGCTTTACCTCTTTTATAACGCAGCCTCAAGGGTGGGCGTACCTCATATTTGATGTGTTCCCCGGTGAAGTATTACACGTAAGACTGGATACACCAAATGCCGCCAACATTGACTACGATTTATTTTTATATCGCATGGTAGGCGATTTTTTCCAAGCTGTTGACTCATCCATGCTCTGGACACGTATCAATGGTGCATACGGAACACTGAGCGAAACTGTTGGTTGGGTTAATACAACGGGGACAATTCAGTCAATGGCAATTATTGTAGAGTCTGCTGTCGGATTTAGCACGACTTTACCATTTATACTTCATGTTGCAGCTAACACAGGATTTGAGCAGTTTGAAGCTGACGCACTAACAAGACCTCGTATTCTTCCGCTGGGTGAAAATGTAACACGTACCGGGATTATGGACACCAGAGCAGATAGTGACTGGTTTAGAATTGTTGTGCCGGCAAATAGGAACTTCGATTCAATCAATGTCGCCCTTGATGCTGCCTCAGTGAGTACAGGTCATGTCGTTGAGTTATATCGAATTGTAAATAATGGCGCACAGAGAGTTCCCATTGTTGATGGTGAAGCTGCAGTTACAACGGGAAATCACTATATCCGAGTACACAACAATGCTGCACTTCTAACCGGAGTTCAATATCAGCTCACGGTATCAACCGTTTTACCACCACCTCCTGAGCCAAGTATAACACTCTCAGCTTCACGTAATTCTGTTGAATCCGGTGTGCAGTTTCAGTTATATGGAGAAGTGGTAGTCAATGGCCCATCGACCATTGACTTGATTATGGTTCCTCAGAGTACCGGTGCTGAACTTCCGCTACTGCTCAATGAGGCTGTTTTCAGCAGCGGTCAAATATCATTTGGTTGGATATACTTCCCTCCGAACTTCTTAGAAGATACCTTCACATTCATAGTTAGATTGCGGGATAATAGCGGTGCTTTAGTAGCAACAGCGAGTACAACGGTTCAACATATAGCACCAAGACCGCCGGCACCGACTGTTGCAAGAGTCGCAGAACTGAGTTTCACTCCGTCGGATGCGGGGGTTGTATATTCAAATGTCTCAAATGTAGGTCGATTCAGGATAAGAGGAAGTTCGACTGTAAGGGTAAACGGCAGAGCATTTGATGCGAACAACAACGCTATAGCCGACGCAAACCTGAGACTTACTTTCGTTAATGACGGATGGACGAATAATCCGACGATGCGCAATAGCTATAGATATGTAACTACTGATGCGAGTGGGCGTTTTAGTACCTACATCTCTGTAAACCCTCCTGCCGGTGTACGTACTTATGTATTTGGAGCAGCCAGACCCACTTTGCATACATTTGACACAGGAAGTTTTGAAGTGGCGGATGTCAATAACAATTACAGAGCTGTAACAGTCCCCGCAACACATCGACTTATCTTCATTTTTGCAAATTCCCGACCTTTATAGTCCTGAACTTATTTTAGGAAATAGGTGTTTCAAGGGCAAACACGAAAATGTGCTTGCTCTTGGAACCCTGAAAGTCGATTTCTATTTTATGAAGGTTGGAATGTTGATGTGTTCTCATATACTCGGTAATAAAATTGCCAAATTAAGAAAACGCAAGGGCTTGACACAAACGCAACTTGCAAACATATTGGTGCTGACAAGAAAAGCAGTCTCAAGGTGGGAGACAGGAGCAGGAATGCCTGACATAGCAATACTTCCACAACTCGCTGATGTTTTAGATGTAACTATTGATGAACTGCTAAGGAAATCGATTCCAAAATAAATGCTACTCTTCATAGCCTTTGCTAACTATATGTTAAATCAAATTCGATAAATACTGTTATGGAGGCAAAAGGATTTGCTTTGTAAGAACAAAATAACAAAACTTCAAGGAGGAAAGAAAAAATGGTAGGACAAATAGGAAACAACACGGTAAACACACAATACTCAGGAGTTGCAAGCGCAAATAACTCCGCACCCAATACTCAAACGCCCGTCGAACAACCCACAGCAGAAACGGTCGACACAAGCTATACGGTCGAGATAAGTGACGAGGCTCAAGCACTTGCAAATGCAGATGTCACAACTTTTGAAGGGGCAACTGAGCAGATTCAAGCAGCCTTGCACGCATTTGCCGCCGAAACAAGCGCCGCCTCTCAAAACATTACGACCGTTGAAGGTTCTTTTCTGCTGAACTTTTCACGTGGCCCATCAAATTTGCGTGACCACTATTTTAGGTTGCTGTTTAGCCAATCTAACGAAAGAGCTAATACAATGATGCTGCAAAGTAATGGGCTAGGTCAAGCCAATTGGCATTACAATCATACGCTTGAGAGTTCTATTGCCAGACACGCAGAGCTTCGCGATGAGGTATACAGGGCATTTGGGCATGACAGTGGGTTGCTGGCAGCCAATCTTGATTCACTGGACAGGGCATTTGAAGGACATAATATGCTTATAGCGTGGCATATTTCCAGTCTGATGTCAAGCGAAAGAGCTATGTCATCGTCAAGGGATAGCTTGACTTGGGACTTTGAGCCTAATGCATTGGCGAACCATAGGAGTTTCAACAGAGACGAGTTTGAGAACCATGCAAGAGAAATGATGGGTCAGTTATCCAGATTCCACTTACAGCAAGTTAACAGCGGTGTTAATCCAAACGATGCGTTTCGTGCCGCAATGAACTTTACAAGCGGTATGTTTGGTATGACTACATCTGTGAACAACTTGTCATTTAACGACTTCATGTTCACCAAAACACTCATGACGAGCGGCACAGCAACAACGGGACAGGAAGCAGCTGCAATGCGAGACAGAATCAACAATGAGTTCAACAACAGCACACAGTTGTCTCCGGAACTTCGGGAGTTGCTAGGTAGGTAAAGTTGCTTTTACGGTTAAGCAACTTGCAGTAACAGATTATATGCTTAGGTCATTTGGGTTAGAAAGAAATAATCGGTAAATGGTTCACAATCTTTTGGGTAGTGGCTTTGTGCTAATGAGCATAAGCCACTACCCGGTGAAATGGTAGGAGAAGAAAAATGAAAATATCGCATAATCATGGCAACAATAATATGCCGAGTGAGCTTCAAGGAACACTAAGCCAAAGACAGCGGAGGAATTTAGACCGAAATATGGTGAGTCATGTGAAACCACTATAAAGCATAAAAATAACTTACTAAAGATATGTGATAACAAACAACCGGTTTTATGCAAGTGTGCGTGGAGAGGTAAGCTGTCTAAGGACAAATTGTGTGCGCTTTTGACCTTGGGCAACTTCTAGGAACCGGAGTTTAATAAGAGAGATGGGAGCGTGATGCGGTTGATCTTAACGACAATCCCCGCATAGTAGTAGGAGCCGATAGGATATAGATATGAGAGGTAAAGGAGATTTACTTATGAACAACAAATGGAGCGATTGGCAGTCACGGGGTGGCGAAAGTGGTAACATTGCAATGGTAGTAGGCAGCAATCAGGATGGGCGCTTGGAGGCGTTTGTATTAGACAAAAAAGGTGACCTCCGGCACACATGGCAGCGAAAGCCGAATCATGACTGGAGCGAATGGGAGTCGCGCGGTTTCAAAGGAGCAAAAGCTCTGTGCGTTGGGAACAATCAAGACGGGCGTCTTGAAGTATTCGTGTTGGACGGCAATGGTGCATTGCAGAATGTTTGGCAACTAAAACCGAACGGAAAGTGGAGCGATTGGGAGTCTCGCAAAGGTGAAGCCGGCAATATTGCACTGGCTGTCGGCAGCAATCAAGATGGGCGTCTGGAAGCATTTGTGCTATCAAAGGACGGCGATGTAAAGCACACATGGCAGCAAAAGGCGAATTTCGACTGGGGATATTGGGAGTCACGCGATTTCAAAGGAGCAAAGGCATTGGGGGTTGAGAGCAACCAAGATGGTAGACTTGAAGCCTTTGTGCTGGACAGCGATGGTGTATTGCATAACACATGGCAGCAGGTGGCGAATTACAACTGGAACATATGGGAGTCACGCGGTGGTGAGAAAGGCAACACGGCTTTGGCTGTAGGCAAAAATATGGATGGCAGGCTTGAAGTGTTTGTTATCACCGAGAGCGGCGATATAAGTCATACATGGCAGCAAAAGCCAAATGGCAAATGGTTCGGATGGGAGTCACGCAACTTTGCTGAAAATGCAAAATCCATAGCCGTCGGCACAAACAAAGACGGTAGGCTGGAGCTGTTTGCCGTGGATAAAAACGGTGCTTTATGGCACTGCTGGCAGGAGAGACCAAACTTCAATCCGTGGAGTAAATGGGTTTCGCTGGGCGGTACAGACTTGCGGGATATTGCAGTCAGGAACAATGAGGACGGCAGACTTGAAGTGTTCGCACTGAACGGAAAAGGTGAACTGCACAACATTTGGCAATTGCCGTACTAAAAAACTTGGGGGAGTTTTCATATGGGGCAGGAAATGAACAATTTCCTGCCCCATAGCTTTTAGCGTGTTTCGTCAATAATGCGCTTGATTTTGCCTTATTTCGTTTTCCGTCTTGAGAACTTGCGAATAAAACTTACAGGACAACTTATAGAGATTATGTCGGTCAACCGACGTAAAGCAGTGAGGAACGTTTTAAAAGTGAATAGCTTGCACTTGCCAAATATTTGAATGGTGTGTATAATGAGGGTGCCGTACCGCAATAGTTTTTTGAGTTTCACAATTGACTAAGAATTTTAATAATAGGAGGGTCATTATGCAATACGGGTATTTTGACGAGAAAAACAGGGAGTATGTGATAACCAATCCGGAGACACCGCGGGCGTGGGCAAATTATTTAGGTTCGCCTGATTATGGCGCAATCATTTCAAATAACGCAGGTGGTTACAGCTTTGTAAAATCAGGCGCAATGGGGCGAATTATCAGGTATCGCTTCAACTCGGTGCCAAATGATCACCCGGGCAGATACATATATATGCGCGACCTCGAAGATGGAGATTTCTGGTCTGCTTCTTGGATGCCCGTCGGCAAGCCACTTGAGCTGTACAAGTCCGAGTGCCGCCACGGAACGGCATATACAGTCATCTCATCAGATTATAAAGACATTAAAACCGAAACGCTCTACTATGTTCCAATCGGTGCGGAGCATGAGGTGTGGCGCATTAAAATAAAAAACGAAGGCGATAAGCCGCGTAAGCTTGCTGTTACAGGCTTTGTTGAATTAACAAATGACCCTGATTACTCGCAAGACCAGGTGAATTTACAGTATACGCTTTTCATCTCTCGCACACATTTCCACGGCGACCACATAATTCAGCGTTATAACGACAACTTTAAAGACCCCACAAAAGAACGCTTCTTTGGCGTAGCAGGTGCGGAGGTGTCTGCGTATTGCGGCGATAGAGATGTTTTTGTCGGCTCTTACCGCAGCTACAACAATCCTGCTGCAATGGATAATGGTCTGAAAAACGACCTTAACTGCGGCGGCAACTCCTGTGGTGCTCTGCAAAGCGACATAGTTTTACAACCCGGCGAGACAAAGGAAATCACATACCTGCTGGGTGTAAAGCCGCAAAAAGAAGCTGCCAAATTGATTGCAGGTTATAAAGAAAAAAGTCGTGTTGAAAAAGAGCTAAAAGAGCTGGTTGAATATTGGCATGGCAAACTCAATAATTTGCAAGTCAGCACACCTGATGAAAAGTTTAACAACTCAGTCAATGTCTGGAACGCATACCAGTGCTTTATAACATTCATCTGGTCGCGCGCTGCATCATTTGAATACTGCGGACAGCGAAACGGATTCGGATACAGGGATACAGTGCAGGATATTCAGGGCATAATGCATCTTGCTCCCGAAATGGCACGCAAGCAACTGGAATTTATGCTATCTGCACAGCTTGCAAACGGAGCGGGGCTACCGCTTGTTAAATACGACCACCAAGCCGGAAGTGAAAATACACCCGATGATGAAGATTATGTGAGAGAAACAGGGCACCCCAGCTATCGCGCCGACGATGCGCTGTGGCTGTTCCCAACGGTTAAAAAATACATAGACGAATCGGGTAATGTGGCATTTCTTGACCAAGAAATTTTATTTGCAAATAAACCCGAAAAAGCCTCCGTATACGAGCATCTGAAGCGTGCCGTTCAGTTCACGCTTGACCACCTCGGCAGTCACGGATTCCCTGCGGGGCTTCATGCCGATTGGAACGACTGTCTAAGGCTCGGCAAACTCGGTGAATCCACATTTGTTTTATTCCAGTTCATCTACGCCATGCGCATTTTGAAAGATTATGCGAATATGAAAAACGATAAAGATTACGTGGCATTTCTGGAGTTGAAACTTTCCGATATTTGCGAAAAAACAGACCGCTTATGCTGGGATCAAGACCGCTGGATTCGCGGATTCAGGGAGGACGGCACTGTGATTGGCAAGCGAGATGACCCTGAAGCATCTATGTGGCTCAATCCGCAATCATGGGCTATCATATCGGGCATGTCATTTGAGGGGCAAACCGGCGATGAACGCGCAAAGCTCACGATGGACAGCGTGTATCGCGAGCTGAACACTCCGCATGGTACAATGCTCATGTATCCTGCATATGAAAATCATTCATTTGACGGTGCGTTGATGACATGCTTCAACAAAGGATTTAAAGAAAATGCAGGCATATTCTGCCACTCTCAAGGGTGGTCAATATTAGCAGAGGCGTTGATTGGTCGCGGAGACAGGGCGTTTGAATACTGGCGTGAAATCAGCCCTGCGTACATGAACGAGAAGGCCGAAATACGCAAGATGGAGCCATATGTCCACGGGCAGTTTATAGAGGGCGTCGACAGCCCGAACCCCGGCCGTGCGCATGTCCACTGGCTGACAGGGACAGCGTCCACAGTCATGGTAGCCATAGTCGAAGGGATTTTAGGACTAAAGCCCACGCCGGACGGAATTACAATAAACCCATCAATCCCAAGCGAGTGGGACAGCTTCAAAATGGTGAAAAACTTAAGGGGTAAAAAGCTAAACATCACAGTCTTAAACCCAAACGGCAACCAGAGCGGAGTAAAATCAGTGTCGGTAAACGGCAAAACCCTAGACGGCACATTCATCCCCGACAGCATACTCGGCAACGACAACGAGGTTACGATAACCATGTAGCATTGGATATAAATACAACCCCACTTGAATTTCGTCGCAACATAGTATAATATAGTGTTTAAAATTGAAAGCAAAAGCGAGGAACATTGTGGAGCGGTTTAAAAAACTACTGATGCGCATTGACATGACTGAGGGTACCCCTTGGAAAAAGCTGGCGATATTTGCTGTTCCCATGATCATAGGGAATATTTTTCAGCAACTTTACAGCATTTCGGACGCCATTATTTTGGGTAGATTCATAGGTGACTATGCTCTGGCGGCTATTGGCAGTTCTATGCCGCTGTTTTTTCTTATCATTGTAATAATGATGGGTGTTTCCATGGGTGTAAGCATCATGGTTTCGCAGTACTTTGGTGCGAAAGACCGTGATGGAATATCTTACACCGTGGGAAATGGTATAACACTTGTTGCTTTAATCGGCGTGGTTATGATGGCTGTTGGACCGTTTCTGTCACGGCCACTACTTGTCTTGCTAGGTACGCCGGTTGAAATACTTGACGACAGTGTTATGTATATGAATATTCTCCTCATTGGGATTTTGGGAATGGCATATTTTAACATACTATCAGGTGTTTTAAGAGGACTGGGAGACTCATTTTCTCCGCTTGTATATCTCATAGTATCAAACATTTTAAACATCGCATTTAACTTTTTATTTATAGCTGTGCTTGGCTGGGGTATGCCTTCTGTGGCAGTCGGTACCGTGCTTGCACAGGGACTGAGTAGTCTTTTGTGTTTAAGCCGGCTAATGAAAATGCAGGATACTTTTGACATGGGCCTTAAATATCTTCGCCCGAAGAAGGAATATGTCAAAAAAATAATGAAACTTGGGGTTCCGTCGGGAGTTTCACAGGGCATAATTGCCATTGGCATAATGATTGTTCAGCCTTTGGTGAATAGCTTTGGACCTATGGTTATTGCAACTAACGTAATTGTCATGCGAATAGATGGGCTCGTTATGATGCCCATATTTTCATTTAGTAATGCAATGACTATTTATACCGGACAAAATATGGGAGCAGGCAAAATCGACAGGATTTCAAAAGGAACTAAACAGGGCGCAATACTTGCGGTGACTGTCTGCGCAGCTTTAGTAGCTATTATCCTAATCTTTGGAAGATTCATTGCAGAAGCGTTTACAACCACCGAGGAGGTAATTGATTTAAGCCAGCAGTTGCTACGCATTCTGGCTCCCGGTTTTCTTGCCTTGACGCTTGCCATGGTGCTGTGGGGTACCATAAGGGGTGCGGGCGATGCCATATATCCGATGTGGGCGGCGATTATAAATACGATAGTAATACGTATCCCGTCTGCATACTTGTTCGTACACTTTTTGGGCAGACCTGAAGCGATAATGTTTTCGATGATAACTGCATGGACGGTCAACATGATTTTTTCTATAGTTGTTTATCGGATGGGGAAATGGAAAACAAAAGGCATTATAAATAATGCGAAGAATGATAGTTAGAAATGTGCGGCTAACCAAACTTCTTACGAAAAACAATCACGCCCACTATGCCAATTCCTACCGTGCCTACTACTACCCACAGCATTGTGCTATGATTTTCCTCACTCGCCCGCGGAGCACTCGTTACACCATCAGTGAAAACTTTAGGTTCTATTGATGGCGAAATATCGTCGTGTGATTTTATTTGAGGGTTTGCCAGTGTGGTGTGAGCCGGCAGTTGCAGTGGAGTTGGCTGTGGTGCAACCGTTTCCGACCCGCTTCCTGCCATTGTGAGCGAATTATTATTTTCTCTGCCATTGGGTGATGTTCCATCGGCACTTGAGGTTGCAGTCGGTGAGATTGCAAATTGAGCTGTTGAGCCGGGCGGCGTTGCAGTTTGTGATGACGAGCCTGGCAGGTTTGGCTGTGTTGTGCCCGGTGGTGACGTAGGTGTCGGAGACGGAGACAAAGGTAGCGGTAATGGCAGAGGCGAGGGTGATGGAGATGGCGTGGGAGTCACGGTCGCAGGTGGTATTGTAGCCGTAGGTGGCGTGGGAGTCCCAGTCGCAGGCGGTGTAGGTGTGGTCGTCTCGGGTGGAGTAGTAGTTTCGGGCGGAGTAGTAGTTTCGGGCGGTGTGGTAGTTTCGGGCGGAGTAGTAGTTTCAGGTGGTGGTGTAGGCGTCTCAGTTGCAGGTGGCGTTGCGAATGTCACTGTGACACTTGTATTTGCAGAAATGTTTGATATTGTGCAAGTGTTTCCTGTCCCTGTGCCGTCACCGCTCCACTCGACAGTTCTGCCTGTGTTCGGAGTTGCCGCCAAAGAGGCATTTGCACCCTCAAATACATTGACAGAGGCTATTGACACTCCGTTTATTGTGACACTTTCCGGCGATTGAGCCCCAACTATATTAACTGAAACAGAGTAGACGTTTACCGTGTTTGAGCTTGCTGACGCAGCAGACCGAGGATAGAACTCGAGTTTTTCGGTTGTCGCGGTCACTTGAACCGTATATGCTCCCACTGAGCTTCGCATTGCATCAGCCAGGCCGGAAACTAGCTCGCCGCCACTTGCAATTGACGTGTTTGTAAATGTCGGCACGGGAACTCCGTTTCTAAATAATGTGAAACTATAAGCAGCATCAGACGGGGTACTGCTTGCTATGAAGGATACTGCTCCCATGTTGCTTAACACTACATTTGTAGGTGTATCCATGGTAGATGATGCGGCAGATACCTCATTTCCTGCGACACCACTACTACTGTCGCCGCCGCCAAATCCAATATTTGCACCTACTATTGCAGGAGTTCCTGCTGAAGTGATTCCGGTTCCTCCCGATACAGTCAGTCCACCTGTGTTATTTATAATAATATTTGAAGCAATGCCAATCAGGCCGGAGCCGCCTTGGCCGCCGCTGCCGATACCGGCACCACCGCCGCCACCTCCCAAGCCCAGAAAAGGTCCTTGCGTGACATTGCCGCCTATAGCTGTGACATTTGCCGAGCCTGATATTCTGATAGTACCCGATGAGCCGCTGGTTGTTGTGTTGCCATAAGCCGCATTATTTGCACCTGCGCCGCCAATTCCTGCACCGCCTCCTGTGCCATTATCTACGGAGGCTGATGCGCCTTTGGCAACTATTGTGCCGCCTGTGATGGTTATATTTCCACCGCTTCCGTTAGGTGCTGATGTGTTGCCATCAACCGATCCGCCGCCGATGCCTGCACCACCGTGAGTGCCGCCTGTTGCGTTGACGACTCCGCCGCTGATTGTGATATTGCCGCCATCACCAAATGCGCCGCCGCCGATACCTGCTCCGTTGGTTGTGCCTGTTGACGTTACATTTGCGCTTCCTGAAATGTTTATCGTGCCACCACTGCTGTTATATCCGCCACCAATGCCTGCGCTCATGTTACCGCCGAATGCAGTTATGTTACCTGAAAGTATGTTGATAGTGCCGGAGGTGCCAACTGCGGCACCCACCGGAAAAGCACCACTGCCAATCCCTGCGCCCCCGTATGTACCGGAACCTGCACCAACAGCTCCGCCTGTTGCATTTAGCGTGCCTGAACCCATCATTGTCAGCACGGCATCACTTGGAACTTGAATACCCGCCATGTTGACACCACCGACAAAGGTGTTTGTTACTCCGTCTGCCAAAATAACAGTCGCCGTTGAACCACTGCCCAGAAGTAGTGGGCTTTGGTTTGTATTCAGCCCGTTTATTGTCGTGCCGTTGAGAGTTATCGTAACAGTTGCGCCGGAAGTGACGGCTAAACGATTTTGACTTACACTTTGCCCGACAATAGTTACATTTGCTCCGTCTTCGAGCAAAAATACATTGCCTGCAAAAGTCCAACCGTCACCGCTTGCGGTGCTTGTGCTTGATATATCAATAATTGACTCGCCGATTGAAAACGGGATTATAGCCCTCACTAATCCGGCTTTTGCGATTGAAGAGCTGTCAGTCAATTCATCGCTTATTTTTTCATCATCGGTGTCGTCCGATTGTACTTCATCGCTTTCACCCGGTGCTGAGTTATCGCTCTTTTCGTCAGCTTCCGTTCCCTCGTTTTTATCTGAGCTGCAACTCGGAGCCAAACATTCTTCACCTGAGCACTCATGCTCCACAGGCGCTTCGCAACTGCAATCACTCTCACAGCAGCTCTCGGGTGTCTCCGGGAGTACTGTTTGTGGTTCGTCGTCATATTGTGACTCTGTGTCTGCGCCGCCAATCACATCGGTTCCGGGTGAATCTTCTTCGGTTATTGCTTCGTTTACTACGGCAGAGCCCGTGGCTGTGTCAGATAAGTCCGGAGCGGCAAATGCCTGTATAAAATGCACGGCAATGATTGTAAGACAAAACAGCACTGCGACTATGCAGTGCCTGAGTCTATTGAAAGTTTTTTTAGACAAATTATCATATAAAATTTTCATAGTACCAATTATCCTTTCGAGACAAACACATCATCGAACTGAAATTCTTCTTACATGTTTTTTCTGCGACGGAGTAAAGTAGGTATCTATTGAATATTTTATCATTATAAATGCTAAATGAATGAATTAATTATCAACTATTTGTCAATAATTTATTTTCATGCATCGCTTTCATCAGGAACCCATATATCCGGTTCGCCGGTATCGAAAAGTATAGGATTTAGTTCTCTTTCAAGGTGTGACCGACACAATAAAGTCAAGGCCACGTTTACAAACAAAATGTTAGTGTGGTCTTGACTTTAGATTGGTGGAACTGGGGAGAATCGAACTCCCGTCCGAAAGCACTTAGACGCAAACTTCTCCGGGCGCAGACGGTTATTTTGGGTTACCCCGTTTTCCTCACCATAGCGCAAGCCGTCACGCGATTATGGGTCGGTAGCTTCATTGTTCATGGTGCGAGCAAAGCTTATCGCACTCACGTTCTCCACTAATCAACGCCCAAGCCGGGCTCGTGGACCTTCCCGGGAGGACGGGTAGCACTAAGCGGCTACCGGAACAGCGTAATCGTTGTTCTTTAATTTATAAAGTTTGCCTTTTTAGGAGTCGGCTTCTCCGCCCGCTATTTACGCATCCACACCCCCGTCGAAACCTGTACAGTCCCAAATAGGTGCATTGCACATAACCATTATATCGCATTTTTACTGTTTTGTGTTAACTTTTTTGAAAAAAGTTTGATTTCGCACAACTCATCATCGCCCATAAACCCCAATTTTGATAAAACTTCGCCCCTTGCGAGATAAATTGCCAACTTCCATTAGCTTGGCACGCCCCATACCTCGTACGGATAGTAGTGCGTTCTCGGCGATTTCTTTGTCTGTTTTTTCACAGATTTGGTGATTTAAGCTCACCTGTCCCGCCACAATCAATTTTGCGGCCTTTGTGCGAGAGAGTCCGAACGCAGAGGATAAAACAGCATCCAGCCTCAGCGATGCTACAGTGTCGGATTTTATGGTTAAATCTTCGCTACGAGAGGGGATATCATCAAGAGAAACCGATGAAAGCTTAAGTCCAACACGCCCGGCTTTTGTTAGGTTTTCTGTGATAAATTCGCTCATCTCAGGCAGACAAACAATCCCCATGAAGTGTTCGCCGACGACAATATCGCCTATAGCTTCGCGTTTTATCCCAAGCGCCATAAGTGCGCCTAAAATATCGCGGTGTCCCAAAGTGTCTTGTTGCCGATATTGTATCTTCAACGCGACGAATAACTTCGCGCGCTCATATTCGCCCCAATCGGAATTTATAAAAATCGCACGCACACGCTCTGCACCCCCGAATCCACCATCAAGAATAACAGAGACATCTCGCCTGTTGGCAAAAGTCTCACTGACACTCGCAGCTTCTGCAGGAGTAAGAAATTTAGATGCCGCAGCACCGACTTTTGTGGCTTTTTCAACTAAATCGCCCATGCGGGCTAAAAGGATATCGTTCATACTCTCTCTCCAACGGCTAAGCTTTCCAGTCGAACCAATTTTGCTTGTTTGGCAGTAAAACACCGTCATCATCAGCATAGTATACAGCCAGACGGTAGCAATATGGCGAGCATTTGCACGATGATATCATAGAAATTTGACTAAGTAAACAGTATAGTGCAAAAGCTACATTATGCTATTCAAGTTTTCTATTGTAAAACCAGACGAGTTGGAGTATAATCTTCCAGGTTGATTGGTAGTGCGAAAAACACTTTGCACACTTTGTTCGACAGCTTGTTTTCTTTTGCTGAGGAGTTTCATTTATGTATAGCAACCAAAAGGATGTACGGCACAACTTAAAGATGTTTTTCATTGATGGGCTCTCATTTATGCCGTCAATGGCTCTTATTTCCATTACTGCGGTTATTCCGTCGTTTTTAAATCAGCTTGGGGCGTCAACTTTCCAGATTGCCCTTGCCACTTCTATGAGTTTTATATGCGTTTTGGTGGCACAACCGTTTTTCGGTTTTGTTGCTTCACGTGCTGCTCTTATGCACAGAACATTCAGTAAAATATTATTTTTGCAACGCTTTTTGTTTTTAGTTTTTGTTTTGCTCATCCCTGTGTTCTCCGAGTATAACATTATCCTCGTCCATATGTTTTTGGGATTTTGGGCTGTATTTAACTTATTTGTCGGCTCTTATGCTGTTTTTTTCACACCTCTTATCATAAGGCTTTTGCCGCCGGATAAACGAGGCGGCTTTCGAGGAATCGGGCAAGCTATCGGTTCGCTTATAGGTGTTGGAATGTCCGCACTTATCCCTGTAATTTTAAGTAGCTTCGCCTTTCCATACAATTACATGGTCATATATGCAATTGGTGCAGCTTTTATGTTTATCAATGTAGTAGCTTTTTACATGATGCGGGAAAACAAAGACGCAGAACCCACGGTGCCAATGCGTCTGCTTGAATACATAAAAGGAATGCCGGGTGCCATCAGGGAGAGTTCCACATTTCGAGCGATGATTTATACATGTGTATTTTTGGCTATTGCCAACGCACTTTTGGCGTTTTACACTCTTTTTGCACTACGCGTTTTTTATGCCACCGAGATGCACATTGCGCTACTGACCGGACTTGCCATATTTTCAACTGCTGTGACGCAAATCGTGTTCGGCTTTATTGTGGATAAATACGGGCCAAGAATAACAGCTCTTATGTGTGCCTTTTTCGTTGCCGCGGCAGGAATAACTGCGCTCAGTGCAGGCACGCTGAACGTGTTACTTGTGGCGTGGGTATTTGCCAACATTGCAAACGCAGGATTTATGGTGACCGTGACACTGCTCTTGGGGATTGTCAGTCCCTCAACGAAAATGCCGCTATATGTCGGAGCTTTTAACACTATTACAGCGCTGCTGTCAGCATTAATAATTCTTGTTTTGCCACCTATTTTGGAAGGTCTAGGCTTTGTGCCGCTGTTTTTAGTTGTGGTAGCATGTGGAATTCTCAGTTTTATTTTTAATGTGCTTCTTTTACGCAGGCGTTTGGGTAGGCTAAATAATTAGATAATATTCTTAGTTTGGCAAATACTGCGTATGCGTCTTAGTGAGAGCCTGCAATCAAGCTTATGATTGCAGGCTCAAGATGAATATTATTCCTTATACGTCGCATTGAGTGAATGCGAAACTGTCGGACAGGCTTACGCACCTATAATATGCGGTGTGTTAATATTTCCCGAAACCTTCAGGGCTTGAGTCATTTAAAGCTTCTGCCAAAGCCGGTGTTTGTTGCCCGGGAAGCCTGTAGTTGTTTGAATTGTTGTCTTTTAGTCTGAATTGTGAAATTAGTTGTTGCAGAATAGTGGACTGGCTGCTGATTTCCTGCGATGCAGCAGCACTTTCTTCTGCGGTTGCACTGTTTTGTTGGACAACTTGAGCCACTTGGTCAATGCCTGTGTTAATTCGCTCAATGCCGAGA